>Ga0208629_100018_pt1 | contig 128337 bp, 96 predicted proteins | sample LakWasMet19_HOW5_2_FD_183865 | JGI IMG/M metagenome (GOLD analysis project Ga0208629, IMG submission 183865) | Freshwater sediment methanotrophic microbial communities from Lake Washington under simulated oxygen tension - Sediment Metagenome... | ecosystem: Environmental > Aquatic > Freshwater >... | reverse complement strand
TCCAATTTGGAGGGATGGCCGAGAGGCTGAAGGCGCTCCCCTGCTAAGGGAGTATGGGCTTTAACTCCCATCGAGGGTTCGAATCCCTCTCTCTCCGCCACGATGTGTAAGTCTATTGATTAATAGATTTTTAAAGAAAGCCTTTTTAAACAGTGTTTTGCTACAAAGCGCTGTTACAAAAAGGCTTTTTTTATGGGTGGGATTTCATATCTTTTTAGGCGCAACAATATTTATTATGTTCGCCTTGTTTGTTCCCGTTGAACTTAGAACATCGCTTAAAGTTCGTGAAATAATCCAAAGTCTAAAAATTGAAAGTCGAGCTGAAGCTTACCGATAGCTTTAAGATTGGCCGCAAGCATCCCAATACCTTGCCCGATTTAAAAACGGGCCGGGCTGATCACGAACAAATCATTTGCAGATTCTTAAACAAGCAAATGAAGATTCGAAAAATATTCACGGAACTGATCAACCGACGAAAAATTTCATTCGTCATCTCAAATCTGAACCTACGCAAAATAAATCATCAGTGCCGCTGTTATCGATTGTTGTTGAAGATTTTTTGAAGCGATACACCCGGCGAATAAATCAGTGCTAGTTAAGCTAAACGATTTGTAACGGCTCGCGTTTGAAACCCGCCGGTACGCATTTAACGCTGTTTTGAGCTCGAATTAAATGCAAATGAAATAACGGCCAGGCTTAGATTAAATGCAAATGAGCTTGCAATTATAAGCGCCGGCTTGCATTCCACCTTAGTGAGCTCACATTCCTGCTGTCAAAAATTTCTGGCGCTTCAGCCCCCGAGTAGTGTTTAGGCTATTCCTGAATAACGCTTTGATCTCCGTTGGTTTGACGTCGAACTGCTCTAGCAGGTCTTTGATTCGATAGCCGTGTCTGATCAATATCACGCTTGGCCTCGAAACGCCGACCGCCTTGCGTTTAACAAGCAGCACATAATCTACAGGGCCTGTGTTCGTGGGATATTCACGCACCGCAATGCCTTGAGCTGCACTCAGGTTAAGTTGGTTAAAATCTTGAATTATCCAGCCTGCCTGTTTGAGTATTGATCAATCTGTTGACGTGGCTGCTTACGATATTTAACCGTCAAGCGCGATCAGCTTCGATGGCTGTTTCGCGATTTCGATGTCGATATGCTCTGGTTTTTTGCTGGTAAACCGGGACTTTAGCCATTGCTCTACATCATTTACATAAGTAAACACTACCGGCACTACCAATAAGCAGAGAAAGGTTGAGCAGATCAGGCCGCCGATTACCGCGGTGGCCATGGGCTGGCGGAAACCGCTGTCGGTGCCGATGCCCATCGCAATTGGCAGCATGCCGGCAATCATTGCCACGGTGGTCATTACAATGGGCCGTGCGCGTTTGTGGCAGGCGTCGATCAGGGCCTCGATTCGGCTTAGGTTTCGGTCATGCATGCCGACGATGGCGTATTCCACCAATAAAATCGAGTTCTTGGTGACGATGCCCATCAGCATGATGACGCCGATCATTGATGACATATCCAACTCACTGCCACTGACCAGCAGGGCTATAAAGGCACCGCCCAGAGACAAAGGAATGGCGGAAAGGATGGTGATGGGCTGGAAGAAATCCTTGAACAACAGCACCAGCACACAGAACACACAAACGATGCCGGTGAGCATCGCCATCCCGAAACCGCCAACCAGCTCTTTCATGATTTCAGCATCGCCGGTCTGGATTAGATGTACGCTGGACGGCATATTGGTAACGGAAGGCAGCGCTTGTGCTGCTTTCATCGCTTGGCCCAGCGGCATGCCGGTTAATTCGGCGTTGATGGTTACAAAGCGCTGGCGGTCAAAACGGTCGATTTGCGTGGAGCCGCTTTCCAGGCTTAGTTTGGCGACATTGGCGAGCGGGACTAGGCCATTGCGGGAACGAATGCGCAAATTGGCGATAGTTTCCATATCCTGGCGTGCCGCATCTGCCATGCGCACACGAATGTCCAGCTGGCGATTGTCAAGGTTCAATTTTGCCAACTGGGTATCAAAATCACCGCTGGTAGCAATGCGTACAGTTTCCCCGATCAGTTCGGCGGTAATACCCAAATCCGCGGCGCGTTGCCAATCAGGGCGAATGATGATTTCCGGGCTTTCCAGGTCGGCCGTGGAATTGATATTGCTCAGGGTGCCGACGTTACGTAACTCTCGCTCCACCGCTTGAGCGGAAGATTTGAGCGCAGTATCGTTATCACTGGTAAGAATTAAAGAAAATCTGCCGCCAGGCCCACCGGTGCTGATATTGAAGCGCGCTCCCGGCACCGTTTGCAATGCCTGTCGAGCCACGCGTTCTATTTCGGCTTGCGGCGGGCGCAGGTCGCGGTCGGCAAGACTTAACAGCACCGAGCCTTTGCGGACGCCGCCGGCAGTCTGGGCATTACCGACTGAGGCGAAAGTATGGACGATGCCTTCGGCCTGACCTAATGTCGTGCGGATGGATTCGGCGACAGCAACGGTGTCTTGCAGTGTGCTGCCGGGCGGCAATTCGAAGTTTAGCGAGGTGTAACCGCGGTCTGAAGCCGGCATGAAGCCGGTGTTAATGAACGGCAGCAGGCCGCAACTGGCGATGAAGAATACGGTGCTTAATATCAGCGTGGTGCGCCGGTTGGCTAAAGTCCAGCGGACAGTTTTGATGTACCGTGTCATGTACTTGCCTTCAGGAGCCTCATTATGCGCATGGGATTTAAGAAAGAATACTGCCAGCATCGGCGTCAGTAAACGTGCGACTAGCAAGGATGCCAATACTGCGACCACGGCCGTCCAGCCGAACTGACGGAAAAATAACCCGGGAATCCCACTCATCGCGGCAGTAGGAAAAAATACCGCGACCAGCGCTAAAGTGGTAGCAATGACCGCCAGAGCAATTTCCGTTACGGCATCGCCTGCCGCCTGACGAATCGATTTTCCCATGCGCGCGTGGCGGGCAATGTTTTCGATTTCTACGATGGCATCGTCCACCAGAATACCGACGACGATCGCTAATGCCAGCAAGGTAAGGATGTTCAGAGAGAAGCCCAGCCAGTTCATGACGGCGAAAGTCGGCAGTATAGACAAGGGCAGCGCTGAGGCTGATACCAACGTCGCACGCCAGTCGCGCAGGAACCACCAGACGACAAGTACCGCCAGCAGTGAGCCTTCATAAAGCATGTCCATGGAGCCTTCAAACTGATCATGGGTGTATTGCACGGTGCCGGCAATTAGGGTAAAGCCGAGGCTGGGATCAGCTTGTTGTAATTTTTTCAGCGTTTCTTCTATATGTGCGGCAATCAGGATTTCATCAGCGCCTTTGGCGCGATATACGCTAAAACCGACGGCCTCTTTGCCGTCCAGCAGTGCCGCTTGGGTGCGTTCCGCAATGGTATCGCGCACTGTGGCGAGTTGATCTAAACGCAAATTGCGGCCACTGTTCAGCGCAATAGGCAAAGCCGCCAATTCCGCTGCTTGATGGACGGTGGCCAGCGTGCGTACCGACTGTTCATTTTGCCCAAGATTACCGCGCCCGCCGGACGATTCTTGCTGCACCTGACGCAGCGCATGCGAAACGTCTGTGGCTGTCACGCCTAAAGAAGCCAAGCGTACCGGATCGACTTCTACTCGGACCTCGCGCGTTACGCCCCCCAGTCGTTCGTAACGGCCCACGCCGGGGACTGCCATGATGGCTTTCGCCAGTTCATTGTCAACAAACCAGGATAGCGCTTCTTCATTCATGCTGGTGGACGAAACGGCATAGGTCAGCATGGGGGCGCCATTGACATTGACCGCGCTGACGACGGGTTGCTGCAGGCTCATTGGTAGATTGGAGCGTACCCGGTCGACGGCATCCTTGGTTTCGATCAGCGCGTCGGAAACGGCTTTTTCGAGTACGAATTCGACGGTGATGGTGACCAGTCCATCACGAATAGCAGTACGAATATGTTTGATACCTGCCACGCTGGCGATGGAATCTTCCACCTTGCGCGCGACTTCGGTTTCCAGCTGGGCCGGAGCGGCACCGGGCTGGGTTAGTTTAACCGTAATGGTGGGAAGCTCCAGATCAGGCATACTCTGGATCGATAGTTGCTGAAAGCCGCGAATTCCGGCAATGCTCAACAGAATGAACAGCAATATCGACGGAATAGGGTTGCGGATGGACCAAGTCGCTAGATTCATTGCTGATTCCTAATTTGCTGTGCCGCTAGCAGGCAATATTTTTACTAAATCGCCATCATTTAGAAATCCTGCGCCTTGAGCGACCACTTGTTCGTTTTCGCCAAGTCCTTCCAAGATCTCCACTTCTTGACCCTGGCGGCGTCCGGTGGTGACGGACTGGAGGTTGACGGCAGACACGTCTTGCTCTTCTTTAAGTTTGACTACAAAACTACGGCCGTCGCGAATAATTACGCTGGCAGCGGGCACTACCAGCGCGGGGCTTTGCGTTAATAAAATGCGACCATTAGCATACATGCCGACACGCGCGCGGTTGCCCGGTTCAACGTCGGCGAACAAGGTGCCAAGGCGGGATTGGCTGTCCAGTGAGGGCGATATTTTTCGAACTTTGGCGACGGCATTACTGCCATCAGGGAGCTCCAGCTGGATGCTCTGGCCGATTTTGATTTGTGCCAATTGTTCAGCGGTTAATTCACCATGCCATTCCAGACGATTCTGGCGGATTAATCTAAACAGTTCCTGACCACTGCTGGACACTGTGCCAAGAGTGGCGTTACGAGAGCTGATGACGCCATCGTCCGGAGCGACCACTTCTGCGTAGCGCAGCTGTAAAAGTTTGGCTGCCAGTTGTGCTTTGACAGATTCCACCTGGGCTTGAGTTGTCACGGCCTGGGTCTGGGTCTGGGATATATCCTGTTCGCTTAAGCCGCCACTTTCTTTTAACATCAGTGCGCGTTCCCGATTAGACTTGGCTTGGGCCGCATTGGCTTCCGCCTGAGTCAGCGAGGCCTTGAGTTGGGCTTCATCAGCCTGCAACATTTCCGTATCAAACCGCGCCACCAGCTGGCCGCGGTGTACCACGTCGCCTATTTCAGCATGCACTTCTATCAAGCGCAGCCCCGCGACCTGGGCGCTTAGCACCGCTTCCTGCCATGGAGCGATCGCTCCCGGGACTTCCACACTTGCAGGCCAGGATTCACGGTGCGATTCAGTGCGGGTAACATTGAGGGCAGGGACAGCAGGTTTGGCTGCAGGTTGACTGCCTCGATTCGGATTCGCGGCGAAAGCGATTACACCCGCTGTGGCAGCCAGTCCCAGCACAGTCAGGGCGATAAAAACATAACGCCGGGGGCGGGATTGCACAGAGTTATTGGAGTTTAAGCCTACTGTGCTCATAAATGGAATGCTCCGAAAGCTACTCTTTGCTGCGTATTAACGAGAACGCTTCGGAATGGTTTGAGCAAAATAGCTGACGCTTTCGCGCCAAAGTGTTCGCAAAATGAGCGAAATAACCTGTGCATTAATTGATTCCTGATTTGGTAATTATTCGGCCCGGAGTCGTGGCAGGAGTATTAGCTCTGACCATGTCTGATCAGATCTATAAAACCGCCACACTACAGAAACAAGAGGCATAACTTAAAGGATGTAATTTATTGCATACATTTCATGTTGAAATGGCGGCTAACGCTATCAATCCATTACACGTGCTGTGAAAAGAACTAGCAATTTACGAACCATTTTGATGATGTCAAGGTCTTCAAGCTAAGCAGCCGGGACAAGGGTGGAAGTAAATTAATAGTGTTGATTAATCAGCACGGCAAAGACATATTCTGCTGGAATATCAGCAGAAAAATCGTAGTAGGTCTTCAATGAAAATTCATGATTAGTCCTTAGATGCCATGAAATTCAATAAAACTGCGCTGGTTGTGTTGATTTATGCGTTGCAGCGGTTCAAGTAGCAAGGACAAGACATAGTCGTCGCAGTTCTGTCACGCAACTGTAAAAAATCCTTCATTCCTTTGTCATAGAAGAGTCTTAATCTGAACTTGAAAATCAGGTGTTGGATTAAGACTCTTCTATGGGGATAAAGCGATGAAGCTGCTGTATTCGATTCATAAGTGCGATGTGTTTATGTTCACCTGGCTGCTGAATGTCAGGCTGCACAATTCCTTAACCAAGGTTGGCAGGGTGGTTTCCAAAACCGGCGATGGCCAGCTCTATGTCATTATCTTTGCCTTGTCGGCATGGCAACTGGGCTTTGAAAATGCCTTTGTACAAGCAATGCTGCTGGCGTTTTTGATAGAACGGCCGGTTTATTTTGTCTTAAAAAACGGCCTTAAACGCAATCGTCCGCAAGCGGCGTTAGAAAATTTTCGTAGTAGCATCATTCCATCAGACCAGTTTAGCTTTCCATCCGGGCATACGTCCGCCGCCTTTATGATGGCTACTCTGCTGGGCTATTCAGTCCCCGAGTTGTTAATTCCCTTGTATTGCTGGTCTGCGCTGGTCGGGTTTTCCCGCATTGTGCTAGGCGTGCATTTTCCTACCGATACATTGATGGGCGCGTTGTTGGGGATTTGCACGGCATTGTTCAGCTTGGCGGTGCTTGCATGAAGATTTTCTACGGTGTGCAAGGCACGGGCAATGGTCATATCACCCGCGCTCGGGTGATGGCTAAGGAACTTTATGCGGCCGGGATAGAAGTTAATTTTCAGTTTACCGGTCGGCCTGCTGATAAGTATTTTGATATGGAAATATTTAACGGCTATCGGGTACGCGATGGGCTGACCTTTAATACCGATCATGGTCGTGTTAATTACCTTAAAACCGCACGAGACGCTAAACCCATCACCTTTGTCAGGGATGTCACAAAACTGGATTTAAGCGGCTATGACTTGGTAATCAGTGATTTCGAACCGGTTACCGCTTGGGCAGCAAAACGCCAACATAAGAAGGTGTTGGGAATAGGGCATCAGTATGCGTTTAATCATAAAATCCCTAGAGCCGGTTCTGATCCGATTGCCGATCAAGTAATGAAGTATTTTGCGCCTGCGGACATAGGCGTGGGGTTGCATTGGCATCACTTCGGGCAAGCGATTTTGCCACCGATTATCGATACGCCGGAGCCACCCAAAACGATTAACAAAAATAAAATCATTGTTTATCTGCCGTTTGAAGATCAAAACGAGGTGATCAAATTATTAGCGCCGTTTAAAGACTATGAATTTCATATTTATGCGCCGGAAGTGGTGGTCTCCAATGTCGAGCACATTACCTGCAAGCCATTGTCACGTGTAGGTTTTCAGAAAGATTTGTACGACAGTGCCGGCATTATCAGTAATGCCGGTTTCGAGCTTGCCAGTGAATGTTTACAGCTAGGCAAAAAAATTCTCGCTAAACCGTTACATGCGCAAATGGAACAAATCTCCAATGCGGCAGCGTTGCAGCAGCTGGGTTATGGCCATGCTATGATGGACATGGATAGTGCCTTGATTGAACACTGGCTGCATGATAATCATGCCGTGCATATCACTTATCCCAATATTGCCAAGGTACTGGTGCAATGGATTAAAGCGGGCATGCCTGAAATGGATGCGGATTTTATTGAAGAGATTTGGAACACTGTTGCCGTGTTACATGTTGAACAATAACGGAATGTTTCAAGTTAGTTGTCGCCTCAATGTATTGATGTAGCTACACTAACCCGGACATAAAACCCGACAACCACCGTCTTTATCAGGTGGTTGTCGGGTTTTAAAGGTTTTACCAGAAAAGCACAGGATGAAAATAATCTTGTGAATGTCGGTAGAATTGTCTGTAGAACAAAAAAGTTTCATGAAACATCCGAATATATGTCATCTCAAATCAATAAAAATAGTTACACACCTCCACATACCTTTTGTGTTGCCCCCATGCTGGATTGGACTGATCGCCACTGTCGGTATTTTTATCGCTTATTGTCAAGGCAGGCTCTGTTATATAGCGAGATGGTAACCACGGGAGCATTAATTCATGGCGATCATCATCGTTTCTTGCAATTCGATACATCGGAACATCCGGTGGCCTTTCAGCTTGGCGGTAGTAATCCGCGTGAGCTGGGCATAAGCGCACGGATGATTGAGGATTATGGTTATGATGAAATCAATCTGAATGTCGGATGCCCCAGTGATCGTGTGCAGAATGGCCGCTTTGGTGCGTGTTTGATGGCCGAACCCGAGTTAGTGGCCGACTGTGTTGCGGCGATGCAGCAGACGGTTAGCATTCCGGTGACTGTTAAATCCAGAATTGGTATTGATGATAAAGATTCTTATGAAGAATTGGTCCATTTCGTCAGTACGGTCGCTAATGCCGGCTGCCAAACGTTTATCGTTCATGCTAGGAAAGCGTGGCTAAGTGGCTTGTCGCCCAAACAAAATCGTGATGTTCCGCCGTTGCGCTACGATGTGGTTTATCAACTTAAGCAGGATTTTCCGCAGCTGAAGATTATTTTAAATGGCGGGTTGACGACCTTAGAACAGGCCGAGGAAAATTTAGATAAAGTGGACGGCGTGATGCTGGGCCGGGAGATTTATCACAACCCTTATTTATTGGCTGAGGTGGATCAACGGTTGTTTGCAGGTGCCGGTGAATTGGTATCAAGAGAAGAAGTCGTCGAATTATTAATTCCTTACATACAAGCGCAACTTAAAGCTGGTGTGCGGCTTAACAGTATATCCCGGCATATATTGGGACTCTTTCATGGGGCGCCGGGTGCGCGAGGTTGGCGCCGGTATATTAGCGAGCACGCACATAAACCGGGGGCGGATGAAAATGTGATTTTGCAAGCGTTAAGATTCACGTTTCAATGAGTTATACTGCGCTACCGTTTTTATGACCAAATAGTGAAACTATGGAAGAGCATTTTGCCAAAATCATCGAAGCAATCGGTGAAGATGTAACTCGTGAAGGCCTAATCGACACGCCAAAGCGTGCAGCCAAAGCGTTTAAATTTTTAAACAATGGCTATGACAAGACCTTGGAAGAGGTGCTTAACGGCGCTATTTTTACTGCCGATACCGAAGATATGGTCATCGTCAAAGATATTGAGCTGTATTCATTATGCGAACACCATTTACTGCCGTTCATAGGTAAGTGTCATGTCGGGTATTTACCGAATGGTAAAGTCTTGGGCTTATCCAAGGTGGCTCGAGTGATTGATATGTATGCCCGCCGCCTACAAATTCAAGAAGTATTAACCCGCCAAATTGCTGATGCTATTGAGCAGGCAACGGATGCTAAAGGCGTCGCAGTGGTCATTGAAGCTAAGCATTTATGCATGATGATGCGGGGTGTAGAAAAACAAAACTCAGTGATGACTACATCCAGCATGAAAGGTATTTTCCGCAAAGACATCAGTACTCGTTCAGAGTTTCTTAATTTGATTAACCGGTAGATATTAAGCCGGTTTTTTCTTTTGATTATCGCTTCGTGACGGTTAGCGATTATTTTTCGGTTTATTCGATAAAAAAGGACGCCTGATGCAGCAAACACTTCTACAGAGCTGGCAAGAACATACTTGGCCAGAAGTTAAAGTAAGTAAGCCTTTACCAACCGGTGAAGGCGTTATTGATCAAGGCGGCTTTAGTACTATCGAGGTCGATGAATTATTTGAATCGGTCAATCAAGCAGCCACGACTATTGGCCAAGCGGTTTTATTTAGAACTTTGTCGCAGCCGCTTTCTTCTCTTCCCGAAATTGAATCGCGCCAACAAGCAGTCTTGGAACTTGGTAATAATCAGGCTTTAAAAAACAGTATTGAGCGCATTGTCGACAATGCAGCCAGTCATGAAAAACACTTTTACTTGCTGTTGTTTGGTGAGTTTTTGGGCGCGTTAGGCACTGCCAAAGAAGAACATGAAATTGAAGGTTATGGCTATCTGCAGTACAAACGTGGTGTGCGTTTTCTGCTGGAACTTGTTGATGAAGTTAATGCTATCGCTGAACCGGAAAGTGTCTATTTAAAAGATATATTCGGCAAAATTAAAGGCTTTACCAATAGCCGCGCCTACTCGCTGATGGAAGGCCCGGTGTACATTACCGAAAATGGCATAAAAAGCAAGCAGGAGAGGGAAGGCGCGTTTTCTCCGGCTATCATTTTTAAACCAAAATTATTCAAACCGTTGTTGATAACGCTGTTTTTCGGTTTAGTTTGGGCGGCTGCACATTTTTTCCCCACGGATGTTTTTAAAGTATCAATTGAAGCTATTCCCACAGCATCCATTTTTGCGGTGCCCTTGTTATTGATCTATTACCCCATTGTTGGCGGATTTGATCGTGATAGCTGCATTATCCCGTTGCGCAATGAATTTAAGCAATCGACCGAAGTGGCAGAGGTATTGGATGCCTTGGGGCAATTGGATGAGTTGTTGTCATTTGTAAAGTTTGCTGACACATTTGCTCATCAGACGGTGTTGCCAAAATTGATCAATGCCGATCATCACCGTATCAATCTCGTCGACGCCAGAAATCCGGTATTGGGCAAAGTGAATGAAAGCTATGTCGGCAATGATTTTAGTCTCGAAGATGAGAAGTTAGTGCTGATTACCGGGCCCAATAGCGGCGGTAAGACAGCATTTTGTAAAACCATTACCCAAATTCAATTATTGGCACAAACCGGTAGTTATGTGCCTGCTAAATCAGCCACGTTAACGGTGGCCGATCGCATTTTTTACCAAGCACCGGAAATCAGTCATCTGGACGATGGGGAAGGCCGGTTTGGTACAGAATTAAAAAGGACCAAAGAGATATTTTTGGCAAGCACCGCTAAAAGTCTGGTGGTGCTCGATGAAATGTCCGAAGGCACTACCTTTGAGGAAAAAATGGAATCGTCGGCAACAGTTCTCGACGGCTTTTATCGAAAAGGCAACAGTACAATCTTGATTACCCATAATCACCAACTTGTTGATGCTCTTCTTAAGCAACGTCAAGGCGTTCCCAAACAAGTCGAATTTGCCAATGATGCACCCACTTACAAATTGGTGGATGGCATTTCCCGCGTTAGCCATGCTGATCGGGTAGCAAAAAAAATTGGTTTTTCTAAAGAAGACATAGACAACTATCTGGCAGAGTCAAAATGAAATTAGGAACCGCTTTATCAGCTTCCGCGACCAAAGCTTTGTTGCTTGGCTGTGGCGAATTAGGCAAAGAATTAGCTATTGCTCTGCAACGATTTGGTGTTGAAGTGATTGCTGTCGATCGCTACGCCAATGCACCAGCGCAGCAAGTTGCACATCGTAGTTACGTGATTGACATGACCGATAGTCAGGCGGTTAAAGACCTAATTGCAAAGGAACAACCCAATTTTATTATTCCTGAAATTGAGGCTATTGCTACGCAGGCATTATTGGAAATTGAAGCAGAAGGCAAGATTACTGTTGTGCCCAATGCGCGTGCGATTCAGTTGACGATGAACCGCGAAGGCATCAGAACGTTAGCGGCAGTGCAACTTAATATCCCAACATCGCAATATGCGTTTGCCGAAACCTTTCAAGAACTTGAAGCAGCGGTCGACAACGGTATTGGATACCCGTGTTTCATCAAACCGACGATGTCTTCATCAGGCAAAGGCCAGTCCATGGTGAAAAGTGCCGATCAGCTTAAAGCGGCTTGGGATTACGCTAAATCTAGCGGTCGGGTCGATACCGGTAAAGTGATTGTAGAAGCCAAAATTGATTTTGATTTTGAAATTACGCTACTTACCGTGCGTGCTTTGAATGAACAGGGAGAAATAGAAACTCATTTTTGCGAGCCAATCGGGCACAGGCAAGAAAGCGGCGACTACCGGGAAAGCTGGCAACCGCAAGCAATGACGGATGCGGCATTACAAGCTTCTCAAGAAATTGCCTACAAGGTCACGAATGAAATTGGCGGTTTAGGGTTGTTTGGCGTTGAGTTATTCATTAAAGACGACTATGTTTGGTTTAGTGAAGTCAGTCCACGGCCGCATGATACCGGTATGGTAACCATGGTTACGCAGTATCAAAGTGAGTTTGATTTGCATGCTAGAGCCATATTAGGCTTGCCTGTTAATGCTCAAAGCCGCAGTGCCGGAGCCAGTGCAGTTATATTAGCGGCTTCACAAGGTAAAGATGTGACGTATGAAAATCTTGATAAAGCGTTAGCTGTTGCTGAGAGTGAAGTTCGTTTATTTGCCAAACCCGAAGCACTTATAAACCGACGTATGGGTGTGGCGTTAGCTTCCGCTAACACTATTGAAGAAGCTAGAAAAAGAGCGGTAAAAGCCGCGAGTTTAGTCGTTGTTAAATCCACATGAGAGGCGGTGCCAAATATGCTGAAAATAGCAGTGATTTTTTTAACCTTACTGGCAACAGATGAGGTATTAGCTGATATTTATAAGTTTGTTGATACGGATGGTCATGTTTTCTATACCGATGAACCTAAACACAGCTTATACAAACGTATCATTCGAACCAGAGCATTGAATTATGACAAAGCTCTGCCGTTTATGACCGGTAACAGAAAGAAGTTTGGCGACCTTATTGCTCAAGCAGCTGATAAACACCAAGTGGATCCCAAGTTGATTCATGCGGTTATACAAACTGAATCTGCTTACAATGCTAATGCCATTTCCTCGGCAGGCGCAGTCGGTTTGATGCAACTTATGCCCGATACGGCCAGACGTTTTGGCGTTACTGATCGAAATAATCCCGATCAAAATGTTGAAGGTGGTACCCGTTATCTAAAGTTTTTGCTGGGGATGTTTCATTCCAATCTTGACCTTGCCGTTGCTGCTTATAATGCAGGAGAGGGCGCGGTGGTCAAGTACAACAACTCAATTCCACCCTATCCGGAAACACAAAATTACGTTAAACAAGTGTTGGCTTTATATAAGAAATAAGCACGGTTTACGAAAAAAGTTCCTGAACATGTGAAAGTTAAGCGTCAGAAACAGTGGTAACATTCCGTGTTATGAATAACACGGTAAATGTCAGACAAACTACATCCTCAAATGCTGAGATCAGCATTGCCATACTGAGCCTTATCGGTATTATTGCTTTTCTACTCCTCAAATATGCCCTGGGTATAGGGCATCAAAGTTACACCCTCGCGTTAAATACTTTACTAACCTCTGCTACTGAAAATATTGTCCAGGGGCATTTCTCTTTTAGCTTGGCGTTGGCTGAGTTGCCATTATTGACAGTATTGTTGTTTGGTGGAGTTCCGTTACTTTATCAATTACTCAAAAAATTGCTTCAAGGTGATTTTGGTGCGGATTTACTGGCTGGTATAGCGATTGTCACTTCGGTTCTACTGGATGAATATCTGGCAGGCAGTTTAGTGGTGATGATGCTTTCCGGCGGTGCGGTATTAGAGCTTTATGCAGTCCGCAAAGCATCTTCTGTTTTGGAGGCATTGGCGAGTCGTATGCCGTCGATTGCGCATAGAAAATCTTTAGACGTGCTAGTCGATATTACTACTGACCAAGTGCTGATCGGCGATACCTTGTTGATTTTGCCACATGAGATCTGTCCCGTTGACGGTACTGTGCTGGAAGGTGTTGGCACCATGGATGAATCGTTTCTTACTGGCGAACCTTATCAGATGTCGAAAACTACCGGTTCTATCGTTATTTCCGGCGCTATTAATGGTGATTCGGCATTAACCATTCGTGCCGATAAGCTGTCAGTTGATTCCCGCTACGCCAAAATTATGGAGGTGATGCGTTCATCCGAAAAATATCGCCCAAATATCAGGCGATTGGGTGATCAGCTGGGAGCGCTTTACACGCCGTTAGCCGTAATTATTGCCTTGATCGCCTGGGCAAGCAGCGGCGATGTTATCCGGTTTTTGGCGGTATTGGTAATAGCTACACCTTGCCCGTTGCTGATCGGCATACCAGTTACTATTATCAGCTCCATTTCACTGGCGGCGCGGCGGGAAATCATTATCAAGAATCCTGCTATTTTAGAAACCATTGGCGCATGCCGCACCGCGATTTTTGATAAAACAGGCACTTTGACCTATGGTCGGCCAAATCTTACGGCATTGATTACCAGTCCAGCTTATAGTGAAAAGGATATTTTAAGCTTCATCGCCAGCCTGGAACGCTATTCCAAACATCCGTTATCCAATGCCATTATAAAAGCTGCTGAACGAGCAGGGGTCACGTTGTTACCCGTGACACATATTACCGAATTGCCTGGAGACGGTTTGAAAGGCAATGTCGCCGGCAAGCAGGTGCAAATTACCAGCCGAAAAAACTATAGCGATCAAGACCCTTTAACTGCCGCTGAATTACCTCCAAGTTCGGGTGGTCTCGAATGTGTGGTGTTGATTGATAGTGAATATGCAGCAACATTACAGTTTAGGGATGAAGTACGTAGCGATAGTTCATCATTTATAAACCATTTAAGACCTAGTCACATGTTTGACCGGGTAATGCTGGTATCTGGTGATCGGGAATCAGAAGTGCGGTACCTGGCCGAGCAAGTAGGTATTAAACACGTTTTTTTTAGTCAAAGCCCTGAGCAAAAATTGGAACTGGTTAAACAAGAAACGCTCTTGGCTAAAACAGTATTTCTGGGTGATGGCATTAATGATGCGCCGGCGCTGACTGCAGCGACTATCGGCATTGCCTTTGGGCAAAATAGCGATATTACCGGGGAATCCGCGGATGCGGTGATTATGGACAGCTCTTTATTAAAAGTTGACGAGCTTTTTCACATTGGCGCAAGAATGCGCACGATTGCGTTGCAAAGTGCCGTAGGAGGGATGGTGCTGAGTGTGATTGGTATGGTACTGGCTGGATTAGGTTATCTTAGTCCGGTGGCTGGTGCGATTACTCAGGAAGTCATCGATGTACTTGCCGTCTTAAATGCCTTGCGAGCGGCTATTCCGCCCAAAACACTATCCGATTTTTAGAGGACAACTAATGTTTCATCATCATGACGAAAGACACCGTAGCCATCGAATCGGTTGGTTGCGTGCCGCCGTACTAGGCGCTAACGATGGTATTGTCTCTACAGCCAGCTTAATCGTTGGTATTGCCGCCTCCAATGCCACGCATGAAAATATTCTACTGACAGGTGTTGCAGGACTGGTTGCTGGCGCCATGTCCATGGCGGCGGGTGAATATGTATCGGTCAGTTCGCAAGCTGATACAGAGCGAGCTGATTTAGATCGTGAGCGCAAAGAACTGGATGAAAACGAACAACATGAGATACATGAATTACAAGCTATCTACGTCTCTCGAGGCTTGGAGCCTGAGCTTGCTGAAAAGGTTGCAGAACAATTGATGCATCACGATGCCTTGGGGGCGCATGCACGAGATGAATTGGGTATTTCGGATACAGGCTCCGCAAAACCTATCCAAGCAGCGTTGACTTCGGCATTGACCTTCGCTATCGGCGCGGCGTTACCCTTGTTGCTGGTAGTGTTGGTGCCGGTTAAAGAGTTGATAGTGGTAGTGTCAGCGGCATCGTTAGTTTTTTTAGCATTGCTAGGCATTCTAGCGTCTTACACAGGCGGTTCCAGTATTATCAAGGGCGCTGTGCGAGTAACATTTTGGGGCGCATTAGCGATGGGTTTAACTGCAGGGGTAGGCTTTCTTTTTGGAACTACTGTTTAATGTTCAACTCTCATGAACTGGTATGTTTACATAATTCTGTGTACCGACAGCTCCCTATATACCGGAATCACTAATGACGTCATCAGGCGTTTTAATCAACATAAAAATCAGCAAGGCGCCAAATATTTTCGTGGACGCAAGCCTAAAACGCTGGTTTACCTGGAAACCGGACATGATCGTAGTTCGGCCAGTAAACGAGAAAGTGCAATAAAAAAACTCCCTCGGTCTGAAAAGCTGCAATTAATCAAATCAGACTTTAATCAAGCAACCACCGTTAATTTCCCCAGTATGGATTCCAAAAAAATATTCGACCAGGAGTGCCGACAATGTAAGCGGCTTGATGATTTTTTGTGTGAGGTAAAACAAAAACATCCTGCGTATCATGCGCGCCCGGTAGCGCCGTTTGGCGACAGTCAGGCTCAGTTATTGGTCGTTGGTTTGGCTCCGGGAATGCATGGCGCCAATGCAACGGGGCGGCCGTTTACCGGCGATTATGCTGGGCTGTTGCTGTATCAGACTTTGTACGATTTTGGTTACAGTAACAAACCGACTTCTGAGTCGCTGGTTGATGGGCTGGAGCTTAAAAATTGCAGAATTACTAATGCTGTCAAATGTTTGCCACCGGAAAACAAACCAACCAATGCCGAGATCAAACAGTGCAATACATTTTTAGCGGCGGAATTGGCTAATTTGCCGGAGCGTTCGGTGATACTGGCATTGGGCACCATCGCCCATCAGTCGGTATTAAAAGCATACGGGTTAAAATTGAGTAGTGCGGCATTCGGGCATAATGTAAAGCATGATTTGCCCGCTGGACATACCTTGGTTGATTCTTACCATACCAGCCGTTACAACATTCAAACCAAGCGATTAACGAGCGAGATGTTTGCTGATGTTTTTCAGACTATTGACCGAGTGTTTGTTAGCTAGTCTATACCTGCAAACACCCGGCAAGCCGCGCAGATGAAGATTACTTAAGTAACAAGGCGTCGATTTCGTCGCCTTGTATGACTTCTTTTTCTTGCAGATATTCAGCCAGTTTGTCCAGGTCTTGCCGTCTTCGATTGAGAATCTCTTGCGCTCTATGCATGCCTTCTTCGACCAATGCTTTCACTTCAGTATCAATCAAGCGTGCGGTGTCGTCACTGTAGTTTCTATATTCAGTGGTTTCAGTTTCCAAAAACTGTAATTGCTGGCGTTTGCCGTAAGTCAGTGGCCCCAGTTTTTCACTCATGCCCAGGTAACAAACCATCGCACGGGCAATTTCACTGGCTTTTTCCAGATCGTTTTGGGCTCCGGTGGAGACGTTACCTAGCGCTATAGCTTCCGCTGTGCGACCGCCCAGTAATATGGCAATTTGATCTTTCAGCTCGGCATCGGTTGATAGAAATTTTTCTTCAACCGGCAATTGCAACGTGAAGCCCAACGCCGATACGCCACGCGGAATAATCGATATTTTATGAACCGGTTGGCCAGTGGGAACCGATTTTGCTACCAGCGCGTGCCCTGCTTCATGGAAAGCGACACGACGTTTTTCTTCGGGGCCTAATGCGCGATTTTTCTTTTCCGGACCGGCCAGTACACGATCGATAGCGGCCTCAAAATCCTGCATTTGCACATTATTGCGGTTGGTGCGGGCGGCCAGTATTGCTGCTTCGTTGGCAATATTGGCTAAATCGGCACCCACCAAGCCGGGAGTTCTTTTACCGACGATATTCAAATCAACATCTTTGGCTAATTGCATACTCGCAGTATGGAGCTTAAGAATTTTAATGCGATCTTCCAGATCGGGTTTATCAATGATGATTTGGCGATCAAAGCGGCCGGCACGTAACAGCGCTTTATCCAATACTTCCGGGCGATTGGTTGCGGCCATGACGATAACGCCAACTGATGTGTCAAAACCATCCATTTCAGTTAAGAGCTGATTTAATGTTTGTTCTCGCTCGTCATGTCCCCCCATTACCATTGGGCCACCGCGTGAACGGCCGATGGCATCCAATTCGTCGATAAATATGATGCAGGGCGCTTGTTTTCTGGCCTGATCAAACAAATCGCGCACTCTTGCCGCGCCAACGCCGACAAATAACTCAATAAACTCAGAGCCGCTAATATTAAAAAAGGGCACGCCTGCTTCCCCGGAAACGGCGCGCGCAAGTAAAGTTTTGCCTGTGCCTGGCAGACCTACTAGCAGCAAACCTTTGGGCATGTGTCCACCCAATTTTTGAATTTTTTCCGGGGTTTTTAAGAATTCAATGGATTCCTTCAATTCTTGTTTTGCATCTTCGGAACCCGCCACCTGCGCAAAGGTAATTTTCGGTTGGGTGTCGGAATGAATGCGTACCTTGTTGCCTATATTTAGGAATGGATTACTGCCAGGTCCATTGCCGCCCATACGTTTGAACATCCATGACCAGATCGCCAGCAATACCAGCAAAGGAATTATCCAGTTGAGAAATAGGTTGGTTAGCCAGTTTTCGCCGCTTCTGACCACAAAATCAATATTGTGCTCGGCCAGTTTTTCCGATAGATGCTCGTCCCACAAAGGTATGGTAATGAAATGCTGTGGGTTGTCTGATTCATTTTCAGGTTTGATTAAGCCTGTAATTAGCTTTTCACTGATAACAACATGTTCAACCCGCTTGTCGTTAACTAATTGTAGAAATTTGTTATAAGGCAGTTCATCTTGAAGCAGTTCCTTGGATTGATTAAAAACTGAAATTGCTGCCACTAATGCCAAAGCTACCCAAGCAAAACGGGCTATTTGGGCTCTGTTATCGGGCTGTTTACTATTTTTTTCTGTGGGCGCTTGTAATAGCGAATGGAACCAAGTCTTAAGGAAAGATAACAACTGATTAAGAGCTGACGAAATGAATTTTACTGCGGTAATAGCATGTTTTTTGTTCATGATCGTAATCCCCAAGGTATGGTTTGATTTATGGATTACATAAAAGAGTACCACAGAAAAAAGACAGTTTCTTCGGCTACTTTAAGGAAAAAAATCTTAAGTCGTTTAGGTGTGGTTTGAGCTTGAATTTAGGTGATGTGTACGCAGCAAATCAGCAAATTCAATCGCGGGCAGGGCGCGGCTTTTAAAGTAGCCTTGATAAGTGTCACACCCTTGGCTTTGCAATATTTCCAGTTGAGACGATGTTTCTATCCCTTTGGCCAGGGTCTTCATATTTAGCGTCCGTGCCATTGCTACGATAGTTGCGGTGATGTCCAAATCGCTTTGCTCGTCTACGTAGAGCTTGTCAATTTTTAGTGCATCTATCGGGAAGCGTTTTAAGTATGACAACGATGAAAACCCTGTGCCGAAATCATCTATCACCAAACGTACGCCTTGTGCCCGTAAATTTTGCAAGATAATAGCGGAGTCAGGATGTTCGATTAGGGTTTTTTCAGTTAATTCCAGCTCCAATCGCTCAGCGGGAAAATTGCTTTCTTTTAATACTGAAGCAACCAAACCGTTTATGTCACTGTGCCTGAGTTGATAGGGCGATAATTTTACTGCCAGCGTCAACGCCGGTAGACCTTGATCCAGCCATTGTCGGCCTTGTAAGCAGGCCTGACGTAAGGCCCATTCGCCAAGCGCGACGATTAAACCGGTTTCTTCGGCTATCGGAATAAAACGATTGGGCGCAATAAACTTATTAGGTGAAATTTCCCAACGTAGTAATGCTTGAGCACCAATGATATGACCACTGCTGACATCAACTTGGGGTTGATAGAATATTTTCAGAGCGTTATTTCTGAGGGCCAAACGTAAATTTGTTTCTAGTTCAATGCGCTCGCGAGCAGCCAAGGTAAGTGCTTCAGAAAAATAAGCAAAACAGCCTCGACCGTCATTTTTGGCTTTGTATAATGCCGTGTCCGCATTATCCATCAATATTTCCGGCACATTACCATGTTGCGGGAACAGACTAATGCCAATACTGGTGCCAATTTGGGCATTGCCGGTTTGACTTAGTGCGAAGGGGTTACTCAAATCCGCAATAATAGTTTCAGCAATTCGCGCGACATCTTCCGGGAAGGTGATATTGTCCAAAAGCACGATGAATTCATCTCCCCCCAAGCGCGCCACCATATCGGTATCGCGCAATCGATTGGTAATGCGGGTCGCGACTTGTTGCAACAGCTCGTCACCGGTTTGGTGGCCGTAGTTATCATTAATGGCTTTAAATCGGTCCAGATCGAGCATCATCACCGCCATTTGCGTGCCTTCGCGCTTACCGACTTGAATGCTGTGTTTCATGCGTTCAAGCAATAATCTACGATTTGGCAAACCGGTGAGGGGGTCAAAAAAAGCCAGTTGATGGATTTTGACTTCCGCCGCTTTACGATCTGAAATATCAATGCAAGAGCCAATAAAACCTATAAATTCACCCTGATTGTTATATCGAGGTACGCCGTGATCCAGCAGCCAGCGATATTCGCCGTCTTTGCGCCGCAACCGGTATTCCATAGTAAATTCTTGGTGTGCTTCAAACGCATTGATATAAGTGGCTAGGCATGGCTGGATGTCGTCTTGATGAACATCGGCCAGCCAACCGTTGCCTTTTTCTTGCGCCATGGTTCGGCCGGTAAAATTCAGCCACACTTGATTGAAATAGCTGCGGAGGTTATCGCGCCCTGTCATCCAAACTAGTGCTGAGGTATTTTGTGCGAGGGTTCGAAAGTTATTTTTACTGTCGCGTAATGCTTCTTCTACTGATTTTTGCTGCTTAATGTACGTTGCTAAGGCAATCCCGGTAATTGATAGGGTTGTGGAAAAAAACCACAAATTTGTTAGGTGGGTGTTGGCAAAATCTTGGCTTAAAAAGCCCAGCCCCAATGATGAGCCGATCAGCGCTTGTATAGCGACAATTAACAATACTGCTACTGTGCCATGCAGACCGAAACGTACCGCCGCCCAAGTGATAAAAAGAAACAACCAGTAATCATAAGTTACCGGAGCAAGTAGATCTTGCAGCCAGTCCATGAAAATGATTTGTCCCGCCGCAAAGGTAAGAGTAATCAAGAGGACAAACTCAACCAATTTTGCTGGTTTGAGCCAATCAAAAGGTGGAATGCGCCAAACTAAAACCAGTGGCGTGACCAGAATAATGCCCAGCATATCGCCCATCCACCAATCGCGAAATGCGCCTAAATAAGCACTGCTAGGTATACCTCCCGCGGCTAGTAATAATGTTGCTCCTAATAATGCAGCAATAGCACTGCTAATGGCCCCTGCGATCCCCGTCAATCGATAAAAGTCTTTGAAAGAATTAATATCTTTAAAGTTTTGCCCCTTATAGTTCAACAACCAGGCACCAGATAAAGATTCTAAGGCGCTGGCAAAAGGCAGGATAAATGTCAGTGCATGCGGGCTTTGATAAAGCACATTGATTGCAACAGCGCCAAAGTAAACACTCAAGGCGTATTTTCTCCCCCCAAGCAATATTGCAGCCAAACCAACACCACTTGAAGGATAAATGATATTGGCAAAATTAGTTCCTGCGAAACTGCTAACCAGCCGTCCCAAAATGATGTAAATCAAAGTCACGACAAGCATTTTTGCAAGAACTGCCAAATGTTGTTTGTTTATGTTAATTATCATTCTAAGTGACTTATTTTTATGGTGTTTGGCAAGCGTATGTGTAGGTATTTTGACGTGTTATTTGTTACAAAACTTCAATTTGCGTTGAGTTATTTTTGAGTTATTTTTAAGAGGCGATTGATAAGGTAAGCGATTGGGGATTTTATCAATCTAATGCACGGCCTTTTGTGCGCCGTATCGCTATTCTAACCTGTTCAGCCCGTTTTGAGATTGCCAGTTCTTTGACTGCGGCTGATATAATTGCACCAGCAATTAATTTTTATTGAGGTTATCTCAAGAATACTGAGTGAGATCAATACAAATAAATCCCTTTAAATTAAACAAACAATTCAATTAGATGACTATAAAAACTCGTTTTGCCCCCAGTCCCACCGGTTATTTGCATGTAGGCGGTGCTCGTACTGCTTTGTTTTCTTGGCTTTATGCCCGTAAGCATGGCGGTAAGTTTATCTTGAGAATCGAAGATACTGATTTGGAGCGTTCTACCCAAGAATCTGTGGATGCGATTTTGGAAGGCATGACGTGGTTGGGCTTGGACTATGACGAGGGGCCGTTTTATCAAACGCATCATTTCGATCGTTATAAAGCAATTATTCAGCAGTTACTTGATCAAGGCGATGCTTACTACTGCTACTGCAGTAAAGATGAACTGGAACAGTTGCGCACTGAGCAAATGGCCAATAAAGAAAAGCCCAGATACAACGGTAAATGCCGAGATTTGGTTGAGCCTAAAAAAGACCAAGAAGCCGTCATTCGTTTTAAAAACCCAGTTGATGGTGCCGTAACTATTCCTGATTTAATCAAAGGCGATATTGTTGTAGGCAATAAAGAACTGGATGATTTGATTATCGCCAGAGGTGACGGCACGCCCACTTATAATTTAACAGTGGTGGTTGACGATATGGATATGCAAGTGACTCACGTGATTCGTGGTGACGATCATATCAACAACACGCCCAGGCAAATGAACATCCTCAAAGCCTTGGGTGCTGAGTTACCCAAATATGCGCATTTACCGATGATATTAGGTGCCGATGGCGCGCGTTTGTCCAAACGTCACGGCGCGGTCAGTGTGATGCAATTTCGTAATGAAGGTTATTTACCCGAAGCGTTGCTGAATTATTTGGTGCGGCTGGGTTGGTCGCATGGCGATCAGGAGATATTTTCTATAGATGAGATGATTCAATATTTTGAGCTGGAAAATGTGAACGGCTCAGCTTCGGCGTTCAACATGGAAAAGTTGTTATGGCTAAATCACCAGTACATCATGAATAGTGAGCCAGCGCATGTCGCCAGACATTTGAGCTGGCACATGGGGCAGCTGGGTATTGATCCTACTGAAGGCCCCAGCTTGGTTGACGTCGTAAAGGCGCAGCGCGAACGTTGTAAAACGCTGGTAGAAATAGCCGCAGCCAGTGTGTACTTCTACAAAGAGTTTGAAACTTACGACGAAAAAGCCGCGAAAAAGAATTTCAATCCCGCTGCTGCTGAGGTATTAACGCAGCTCCACGATCTGTTTGCCGCCGTGCCCGAATGGGATGGTCATGTGTTGCATGAACTGGTTGTTAACCTTGCGGAAACCTTGGGGTTGGGCTTAGGCAAAGTGGCGCAGCCGTTACGGGTTGCGGTCTGCGGCTCAGCCGTTTCGCCCGCGATTGATGTGACACTATCGCTGCTAGGTAAAGACAAAACCTTAGCCAGAATAAATCGCGCTATCAAACATATAAAAGATTCTGAATAGAGAGATCATTGAAACTGATAGGCGTCAGACAAATTGCCTGACGCCTATCAGACTTAAACCAAATCTCTAAGTCGGTACAATAAATCCAAGGCCTGCCTCGGGCTGAGATTATCCGGATTGGCTTCTTCAAGCATCACGACTGCTGGATGGCATTCTTTCGAAGCAAACAAATCCAGCTGATTAACACCGGTTTCTTTTTGTTGTTCAAGATAAGCGTGATCTTCCAATTGCCTTAATTTGGCTTTAGCTTTGTCGATTACCGAACGCGGTACACCCGCTAATGACGCTACCTGTAAGCCGTAACTTTGATTGGCCGGGCCGTCTTTTACCGCATGTAAAAAGATAATCCTGTCGCCGTGCTCCATCGCATCCAAATGTACGTTATGGATGGTTTTTTGCTCATCCGCCAGCGTAGTCAATTCAAAATAATGCGTCGCAAACAACGTGAATGCTTTGGTTTCTTTGGCTAGAAAATCGGCGCAAGCCCAGGCTAACGATAAACCGTCAAAAGTGCTGGTGCCGCGACCGATTTCGTCCATCAAAATTAGGCTTTTGGAGGTGGCGTTATGCAATATATTGGCGGTTTCTGACATCTCCACCATAAAAGTTGACCGGCCGCTGGCCAAATCATCGGAGGCGCCGATGCGGGTAAATATCTTGTCGATAGGGCCGCAACTTAAACTCTTGGCCGGCACATAACAGCCGATATGCGCAATCAACACAATCAATGCCGCCTGGCGCATGTAAGTTGATTTACCGCCCATATTCGGGCCGGTAATCACCAGCATTCGGCGCTGGTTTGAAAACGTTAGGTCATTGGCCACGAACGGAATGTCTGATACTTGTTCCACCACCAGATGTCGGCCGCCTTCAATATTAATCCCCGCTTTATCCAGTAAGGTCGGCTGCGATAAGTTCAGCGTATCGGCACGTTCGGCAAAGTTGCTTAGTACGTCCAACTCCGCCAGCGCAGCCGCGCATCGTTGCAACTCAAGTAACGATGCCCCAATTAGATTGAGTAATTCTTCATACAACGATTTCTCAAACGATAAGGACTTCTCGCGGGCGCTTAAGACCTTATCTTCAAAGGCCTTTAATTCTTCGGTAATGTAACGCTCGACGCCTTTTAAGGTTTGTTTGCGAGTGTAATGCACCGGCACTTTTTCGGCATGCAGCCGGGAAATCTCGATGTAATAGCCATGTACCCGGTTGGAATTGACTTTCAGATTATTGAGGCCGGTAGCCGCTTTCTCTCGATTTTCCATGTCAATCAGGAATTGATCGGCGTTTTGGCTGAGATTGCGTAGTTCATCCAGTTCTGGGTGATAGCCTGGGGCAATCACCCCGCCGTCACGGATCAACACGGGTGGATTGTCGATGATGGCTTTTTGCAGCAATGCCAGCATATCTGGCTGTTCGCCAATATTTTTGCGTAACAAACTCAGTTGTGGATTATCGCTGTCAATAAGGACGTGCTGTAAACCCGGCAACACTGCCAGCGTATTGCGTAACACCAGTAAATCCCGTGGTCGTGCCGACTTTAGCGCAATGCGGGAGCTGATACGTTCAATATCGCCGACTTGTTTTAACTGTGCTTGTACGGCCTGGTACAGCCGGTCATTAAGCAAGCTGTCGATACAGGCATAGCGATTATTAAGGATCTTTCGGTCGCGCAACGGGCGGTTTATCCAACGCCTTAGACACCGACTGCCCATCGTAGTTGAAGTTTTATCCAGCACGCCAAATAAGGTGTATTGCAGTTGTCCGGATGGATGAAAATCCAGCTCAAGATTGCGCCGACTAGCCGCGTCCAGCAAGATGCTGTCATCGCTGTTTTCGGTGCTGATACCTTGAATATGGGGCAGGGCGCTTTGCTGGGTATCTTTAACGTACTGTAATAACGCACCGGCGGCGGCAATGGCTGCCGGCATGTTTTCACAACCGTAGCCTTTTAGATCAAGGGTATTGAACTGCTTAAGTACCAATTGTTGCGCGCTTTCAGGTTCAAAATGCCAGGGTGGCCTACGGCTTAATCCGCTGCGTTGTTTTAATGCGGCAGGTAATAACCAATCTTCACTATACAATAATTCAGCCGGATTAAGCCGAGCACATTCGCTGAGCAACTGATCTTCAGAATCTGATTGTTGCAGCACAAAGCGGCCGCTGGTTAAATCCAGGCTGGCGATGCCGTAGAGCTTATCGACAGCACACACAGCGACCAATAAGTTATCTTTACGCTCTTCCAGTAGGGCCTCGTCAGTCACTGTGCCGGGGGTAACAATGCGCACTACTTTGCGGTCCACCGGACCTTTGCTGGTGGCTGGATCGCCGATTTGCTCACAAATAGCGATCGATTGGCCATGTTTTAGTAACTTGGCAAGATAGCCTTCCGCGGCATGATACGGAATACCTGCCATCGGAATCGGTACGCCGCCTGAGTGTCCGCGGCTGGTCAGGGTTATATCTAACAGGTGCGCGGCTTTTTTGGCGTCATCAAAAAACAGCTCGTAAAAATCCCCCATGCGATAAAACAACAGGGTGTCCGGATGATCCGCCTTGATTCGTAAAAACTGCCTGATCATTGGAGTATGACCATCAAGCGTTGCAGTGGTATCAGTTGTTTTTTGTGTGTCAGTGTTTGTCGTCACTTACTAAGTGCTCCTTCAAGTATTTATGACGAGCATGATAACCATGCTAAGCCTTAAAAGCACCCCGCTGTTCTGGGTTTAATCAGGAAGCTGATATTTCTAAAGCTATATAACAAGTCACATAGATCCAAAATTGTATGGGGACTTAATAGACGTGCCCAAAAGTAGATGGATTGAATTAGGTAATTTTATTAATAGCGGAAACCATACATTGGTATAAATCGTCGGGGGATACAGGTTTGTGCAGAAGTGGTAGGCCGCTTTTACTTGCTTCACGGAGCCGGTCTGGTGCGGTATCACCGGTAATCAGTAGTGCAGGTAGCGAGCTTCCCAAGGCAGTTCGGAGTGTGGCAATCGCAGTTAATCCCGAGTTTTGTTCACGTAAACGATAGTCGCTGATGATTAGGTCAGGGGGGCGTACACTTGACATGGCAAGTGCTTCTTCGATGGACTGGGCTGCCTGACAGTGACACCCCCATTCGCTAAGCAGGAGCAACATCCCAGCGCGTACTGATTCGTCATCGTCAATAACGAGCACGTTGATGCCTTTGAGTTGCACCCTGATGGGAGAGTTGGGTTCTTCATGGATGATGGCCGAGTGGGCGAGGGGGAGCGTAAGTTTGAAAACACTGCCTCTGTTGGGGATCGAGGCCAGCATCAGATTAAGCTCCAAAGTGCGTGCCAATCCCTGCGCGATTGCCAGACCCAGGCCCAGTCCCTTGCGACGGTCTCTTTCTGGATTGCCTAGCTGGTGAAATTCATGAAAGACTTCCTGATGTTGATGGGGCTCAATACCAACTCCGGTATCCCAAACTTCTAAAACTACTTGCCGGCCTCGTTGACGGCATCCGACAAGAACGCCACCTTGCTCGGTATAGCGGATGGCGTTCGATACTAAATTTCGAAAAATCAGTTCCACCAATGCCATATCAGAATTGACTGAAAACTGAGTTTCGTGAGACCGATAAACTATTCCCTTGGCATCTGCTTGAGGGGCGAGTTCATTCTCGATTTTGTTAATCAGGTGTTGTAGACGAAAAGGCTGTATGTATGGTTGGATGACACCCGCTTCAATTCTGGAAAAATCAAGTAGCGTGTTAAGCATATCGGCAGAAGCATCTGAAGAAGCTCGAGCGCTCACAAGAACATCCCGTTGATCTTCCGACAATGAGCTGCGCGAGAGGACTTCCAGAAACAGTCCGAGCGCATAGATAGGTTGGCGTAAATCATGGCTTGCTGCTGCGAGGAATTTGGATTTTGTATGATTGGCATGTTCTGCATCTAAGCGTGCCGCTTGAGCATTTTCGGTTTCTACTAAAAGTTTCGACATCAATTCAACATTTTCAAATTTCACTTTGATTGCTATTTTTGCGGCTTGTGAACTGTTTTTGGCTTGAATAGCGAGAAGAATTAAGAAAAGTACGGCTGAACCACAAATGTTGTAGTAATCAGGTCCCATGGAATACAGTTTGATCGTCATGGAGGTGAGTAACATACCGGCGAAAGCGAGATAAACAGGTAAAACTGGCGACATCAGAGCCACCGCCCCACCAGCCATCCCAGCCATATAGGTCAGAATCAGCATTGTACCAACTGAGGTGTCCTTGACTTGAGCGATCCACGGAAACACTCCCCAAAGCGCACCATAGCAGGTGTAATAAGCAATTAGGCTGAGTGACAGATACTTGACTTGGGTGATGCTCACTGAGGATACATCAAGCGCGAGTATTCGTCCGGCACGGCGCCAACTGTAAAAGTTACCCAGCATAACTAAGCCGCACCAACTCAAAAGTAGAGTGGTGTTGCCTTGATCAAAATACGCCCAGACAAGAAATAGACTAAAAATAGAGATGCCTAAACGTGAACCAGATGCATTAACCTGCATCAGTCGTATTTGTTCCAGCAGGATCTGATTTTCTGTCAACGCTATCATCGTCAACCCACCAAGCCTGTGCGTCTAGCGGCAAAGGCTGCTTCACCTCGACTGGAAACTTGCAGGAAGGCAAGGATCGCTTGAACATGGCCTCTAACCGTATTTTCAGAAAGTGATAGTTGACGTCCGATCACTTTGTTCGACAACCCCTGACAAAGTAAATCCAGTACCTCGAGCTGGCGCCGAGTCAGATGTGTTGGTGTTTCATTACAAACATTTTGACGTGCAGGCGTCTGTTTTATGTTGGGTACGGTGTTTCCCTGCAACGCTAGCAGGATTGCATTCACGATTTCATCTGCCGTCTTCGCCTTCGAAATGAAACGTGTCGCCCCGCGCGCGAGTGCCTGTCTGGCAGTTTCTGGTTCATCCTGGGATGAAAGAACTAGTATCGGTGTTAATGGCCATTTGCGCTTTAGCAAATCGATACCTTCCAAGCCATTCAGCCCAGGTAGTTTGATGTCCAGCAATATGACATCAGGCTTATCCGTTGTGCCGTTAATCCCCTCGTTGAGTGACCCGGCCTCAAGTACCTCGATGTCTTTCATGCCTGTATTCAATACCATGCGCAGTCCTGTACGGAACATCGCGTGATCGTCAATCAAAAGTATGTACTTATTGGGCATGGTGCTAATTAAACTGATATTGGTCCGCGGTGCAAGGGTTTTTCTAAAACCAATCCAAACGGACTATATGTCGCCTTGGCTATGCGACATACAATTGCTGAACTAGTGATGAGTGTCCATAACGTTCCCAGAAGTATCGGGCATGTTGTTGTTTTTTCTATTCATTCCAGCTTGAAACAAGCGCTTAAGGCAGCGAAGTTAATACATCCTACTTGTAATAAAGAACTGATTTTTTGGTTTGCCTTTTCGATGAACGGATTCCCCCAAGTTATCTCACTTAGCAATAGAGCAAGGATAAATAAAATGAACCACTCACAATTTAAGCTAAATCCATTAGCCGTTGCGGTAACCGGCATTCTAACTGCCGGTCTGTTGTTACAACCTGCAAACGCCACGACTCGAACCTGGGATGGGAATGGTGCCAACGACAACTGGGGATATGTTGATTCGGTTGCTTTTAATGTGCCTGGTAACACCAACTGGACAGATTTTGCTTTCTCGCATTTGCCAGTCAGTGGCGATAGTCTGATATTTCAGGGGACAACTCGTCTGACGCCCTTTAACAACCTGATAAGCCAAGGTGTCTCCGGCATCACCTTTGCCGAAGGTGCAGGGGCCTTTACGCTGAACGGCAATATCGTCAGCAGCACTGGCAATATCATTAATCTGAGTGGTAATACCCAAACTATCAATATGCAACTTTACGTTGCTGCTGATCAGACTTGGGACGGCGCGGGTAATGCGGGCACCACAGGATTGTTAAACGTGAACAAGCTACAGATGGGGAATGCTACTTTAACTTTGCAGCGGCAAGTGGCAATTTCCAACCTGACTTCCGATTTTATTGTCGGGTATGCCGATCAAAGTACGCTGATAGTGCGGGGCGGCAGTACGATCAAAAGTGCGAAGAGCATCGTCGGCCAAACGACTAAGGGGACAGTAAGCATTGATGGCACGGGATCGAGTTGGACGAATAGTGCAGATTTAGTTGTCGGTTATCAAGGTAATGGTGCAGTTAACGTCAACAACGGCGGCACATTGACTAATACGCAAGGCTGGATCGGAACTAATGCCGGCAGCTTGGGGGCAGCCACTATTGATGGGAACCGGTCGAGTTGGAGTAATAGTAAAGATTTAGTTGTGGGTGACTTTGGTAACGGCACACTTAAGGTCCAAAACGGCGGCGTAGTCAAAAATGTAAATGGCTTAATCGCAGATGAAACCGGTAGCTTAGGAACAGCGATTGTTGAAGGAAAGGGAGCGCGCTGGATCAATAGTGCTGATTTGCATGTGGGTAATAAAGGTAACGGCACACTGAACATTCAAAACCGCGGGACAGTGAACAATGCCCAAGGCTTCATCGGCTTTAGCGTAGACAGTTCGGGGGAGACTATTGTCGATGGTGCTGGATCAACTTGGAATAATAGCCAAAACTTAGTTGTCGGTAATGGAGGTAACGGCACGCTTTTCGTCAATAACGGCGGCGCAGTCAGTAATCAAATGGGGGTGATCGGTAATCAATTTAACAGCTCAGGAGAAGTGAGAATCTATGGAGCCGGAACATCCTGGACCAATAGCGGAGATCTGGTTGTAGGCCTCAGTGGTTTGGGTTTACTAAGCATCGGATCCGGCGGAACTGTCACCAGCAACAATGCCGAACTCAGCCAGGGTATAGGCAGTTCGGCCATTGTGCGGATCGGCGGAGTAGGCTCGACATGGAAGATTCACAAGGATTTACAACTAGGCACGGTAGGCTCGAGTTTAGTGGAAATCGAACATGGGGGGAGCCTGGATGTCGGCGGCAATATCGACATTATCGGCATGCTGAATTTACTGGATGGATCTTTGTCGGCAGAGACCGTCAGTAGACAGTTCCTGAGCGAATTCAATTGGTCTTCAGGGGAAGTCAGTTTAGCGAGGGCGACTATCGGCAGTGACCATGATTTGTTTGGCGGAAATGCGTTTATTGATGCTAATAAAACACTAATTATTCGAGACAAGATCGATATTTTGGAAGCTGGCATGGTTACTGTTACCAATGCCGGTAGATTTAACGCCAATAATCTCGACAATCAAGGTATTTTGAATATCGGTGCCAACGGTCAAGTCGCTGCCGCTGCCTTGGTTAACACCGGCAGTATCATCAATCGTGGCAACTTACACAGCAATTCACTAGCCAATGGCGGCACGATCCAGCTGGCCGGTATTGGCAGTATTTCCACCGACATTCTCAGTCTCGACCAAGGTAGTATTTCCGGCACAATCTTAAACGTTGATAATATCGGCATATTATCGGGTAACGGTTCGGTCTCTTCGGCCATTGTCGGCGGCAGCGCCGCCAATACCATCCAGGCCAGCGGTGGCAATCTGGATTTGGGTAGCACCAATGCTGCCAACGGTTTCGACTTTGGCGGCAAACTCGAGGTCGGCTCCAACCAGGTTACTTTGCTTGATAAAGACAAAGCCCAACTCGGTGTTTCCAGTAGTCTGGCCAATGGCGGCAAACTCAGCAGTATCAACGGTATTGATCTTGGCGATCACGAAACTTTGGGCTACACAGGTAACGCCAGCATTTTGGGCAATTTCGCCAACAACGGAGAAGTGGTCGGCAGCGGCGGCACCCTGACCTTTTTGAACAACGTCAACGGTAAAGGTGGTTACGCCGGTGACATCGCTTTTAACGGCGGCTACAACCCCGGCAATAGTCCGGCCGCTATAAACTTCCACGGCGGCGACATCAGCTTCAACTCTACCTCGGTATTGACCATGGAAATCTTCGGCAATACGCCCGGCAGCCAATACGACCAATTGCTCAATATCGACCATTTCGACTTTAACGGCACCTTGGCGCTGGTATTCGGGGGTGCATTTACGCCGACGGCAGGCAGTAGTTTCAACCTGTTCGACTTCGCCAGTTTCAGCGGCAGCTTTGCACCTGGGCATATCACCGTTACCGGCTTAGACCGCGCCTTGCTGGATTTCTCCAAGCTTGCTAGTCAAGGTAGCTTAGGCGTTGCCGCCGTACCGTTACCCGCGGGCGTTTGGTTGTTCGGCAGTGGCTTGATGGGGATATTGGCGGCTAGCGCGCGCCGCAAAGTCTAATACCCGTAGGGATGAGGGAGCATCGGGCAATGGCTCCCTCATGAACACTCAAAATTAGGAGCAAAAAATAGATGACAACTAAGAAATTAAACTTGCGCGGCGGATATTTAAACCTAGTGCGTTTTAGCCTCTCAACTTTCTTGTCTATGCCCGCTTAAAGCACCCAGATTGCCAATCTAGCTTCAGAATCGGTGTCCGGAAAAATCAATAACTTCGCTGGACAATTGATAGCTGCCGGCAATATCCCGGTTTACCGGCCAATGCACATATTTCAATACACTTTAATTACAGGCATTTTATGAACTCGCAACCCAACAAAAAATATTCTCCACTTGGCTTGGCTATAGCTGTTCTATTGGCAACTCCGGTCACCGCACAATCGGCAACCGTACTATGGACAGGCGCGGCAAGCCCAAACTATAACTGGAGCGCGGCTACTCTCGATTTATATGGTACTAATTGGGGGCCCTACGTAGGAATTAGGCCTCAGGATGGCGACTCGCTGCAATTTAACGGCAATGCGTTGCGCGCGAACGCATTGAGTTCAACCACAAATAACAACGATTATCTTGGCTATATTGGCGGCTTGGAATTTCTCGACAATACCGAATTTACCCTAAATGGCAACGCCTTGGTCAGCAACGGCAACATTACCAACTACGGTGTGGGCACTCAAACCGTCAACTTACCAATCAGCCTGGGCGCTGATCAAATCTGGGATGGTGGCCTAGAGACACCTTTCGACAGTCGCGTTGGCAAAATGTACGTTAATAATTTCGCGGGTCTGGGCGATTACGCATTAACCTTACAACGTAATGTATTGCTTTCCACGGACAATCAGAACTTGATAATCGGTAACCAGGGACAGGGAGGGGTAAGCGTACTAAATAACAGCAGAGTCCATAATGCTCAGGGTGTGCTTGGCGCAAAAACAGGCAGCGTCGGCACGGCAACAGTTGACGGTGCTGAATCGGTCTGGATCAATAGTAAAGATTTAGTGGTCGGCTTTGCAGGCAACGGTAATTTGAACATCCAAAACGGTGGTCAAACTTACAACCAATTCGGCTTGATAGCCTGGGAACTGGGCAGCAGCGGAAAAGTGAGCGTTGACGGAGCAGGGTCAACGTGGAGCAATAATAAAGATCTTTATGTCGGCCGGTATGGGCAAGCCGAATTAACCATCTCAAACGGAGGTGCGGTCACTAATGAGAACGCCTATCTCGGATATTACGTCGAGAGTTCCGGTGCGGTCACGGTGGATGGCGAGGGTTCCCGTTGGACGAACAGCGGCACACTGAACATTGGTTACTTGGGCAATGGGGATCTGACCATCAAAAACGGCGGCCAGGTCGCCAGTAACAGCGGTTTGATAGGCTACATACCCAGTTCATCCGGTAGAGTCACAATAAAGGGAGCCGATTCAGCCTGGACTGTCGATCAAAATCTCACCGTCGGTTACGGCGGCAGCGGTACCGTCGAATTGAGCGGGGGCGGACAACTTAACGTAGGCGGCCTGCTTGACATCAACTCAGGCAGCGTCAATCTGTACGGTGGCATTTTATCGGCAGGTACTGCTCACCGCGACCTTGCCGGGCAGTTTTTTTGGGGGCATGGCTTAGTCAATCTGGGGACTGTCACTATCGGGGAAAGCGGCGGATTGTTTGATAACGACTTGCTGGTCGATGCCGACAAATTTTTGAACGTGGAAGGCAATGCCGGGCTATTGGATAATGCTTATGTCAGTGTCACTAATAACGGCTGGTTTAACGTCGAAAACAACTTGAGCAATCAGGGGGTGCTCAATATCGGCAGCGGCGGCGAAGTATCGGCAAGCCGGTTGAGCAACAACGGCGTTATTGTCAATCGCGGTTTGCTAACGGCGAGCGAATTGAGCAATCAGAGCAACATTCAATTGGCCGGAGGCGGGCAGATCTTCAGCCACAACCTCAAGCTGGAGGGTGGCAGTATCGGTGGTGCGGCGCTGTTGATGGACGGCATCAATGTGTTGAAAGGAAAGGGCTCGGTTACATCGTCCATTGTTGGCGGTAGCGCCGCTAATACTATTCAGGCCAGCGGCGGCAATTTGGATTTGGGTAACAGCAATTCAATCGATGGCTTTGATTTTGGTGGCAAACTGGATGTCGGCGCCAATCAAGTCAATTTACTGGATAAAGATAAAGCCAATCTCGGCGTGTCTACCAGTCTCGCTGACGGCGGCAAGTTGTCTACCGTCAACGGCGCCGATCTTGGCACCGGCGAAACCCTGAGCTACACCGGCAACGCCAGTATCCTCGGCAACTTTACCAACAACGGTGAGGTGTTCGGCTCCGGTGGCGTCTTAACCTTCTTAAACGATGTTAACGGTGCGGGTGGATTTAACGGAGACGTTGCCTTTCACGGCGATTACAACCCCGGCAACAGCCCGGCGGCCATCGACTTCCATGGCGGCGACATCAGCTTCAACCCTACTTCTGTATTGACGATGGAAATCTTCGGTAACACACCCGGCAGCCAATACGACCAATTGCTCAATATCGACCATTTCGACTTTAACGGCACCTTGGCGCTGGTATTCGGCGGCAGTTTTACGCCGACAGCAGGCAGTAGTTTCAACCTGTTCGACTTCGCCAGTTTCAGCGGCAGCTTTGCACCTGGGCATATCACCGTTACCGGCTTAGACCGGGCACTGCTCGATTTCTCCAAACTCGCTAGCCAAGGTAGCTTAGGGGTTACCGCCGTACCGCTGCCTGCCAGTGTTTGGTTTTTTGGCTCGAGTTTGTTGTATTTATTAAGGATTGCCAAAGGCCGAAAGTAGTTGGCACGACACCGCCAAACCAAGATTTGTATTTCGCATAAAGGAATCTCTTATGAACAAATTAATACGCAGTATTTTAGTTGCCGGACTGGTTGCATCCACCTCGCTCGTCCATGCCTATTCCACCAGTAATGGTGCCATTTATGATGACGTCGGCCAAACCGTGCAATTGCGCGGGGTGAACTGGTTTGGTTTTGAAACCCAAAATTACGTTGTGCACGGCTTATGGTCGCGTAACTGGAAGGATATGATTTTACAAATGAAGTCTGTCGGGTTTAATGCGGTGCGGGTGCCGGTGTGCCCAGGCACTCTGCAAGGGTCAGCCCCGACAGGCATTGATTTTGCGCAGAACCCGGATTTGGTTAACAAAAACTCCCTGCAAATTCTTGATCTGGTACTCGCTGAGTTAGATCATCAAGGCATGTACATTTTGCTTGATCATCACCGCCCGGACTGCAATAGCATTACCGAACTTTGGTATACCGGGGCGTATAGCGAACAAGCCTGGATCAACGACTTGGTGACCATGGCTAACCGCTATAAAACCTTGCCGCATATGGTGGGCATCGATCTGAAAAATGAACCGCACGGTGCCGCCACCTGGGGCACGGGCAATGTCAGCACCGATTGGAATACCGCCGCCGGAAAAGCCGCCACCGCCATCTTAACTGCCGCGCCTAACCTATTAATGTTTGTGGAAGGTATTGAAAGTAATCCCTCCTGTACCGGCTCTATTAACCATTGGTGGGGTGGCAACCTAGAACCATTAACCTGCACCCCCTTATCGATCCCGGCTAACCGGCTAGTATTGGCACCGCACGTTTACGGGCCGGATGTTTACAACCAACCGTATTTCAGCGACCCCAACTTTCCGAATAATATGCCGGCGATCTGGGACGCCCATTTCGGCCAATTCCATGATGCAGGCTATCCCCTTGCCATTGGCGAGACAGGCGGGCGATATGGTCACGGCGGTAGCGCCAAGGACAAAATATTCCAAGATGCCTTGGTGGATTACTTAGTTAATAAAGGCATCAGCAACTTGTTTTATTGGTCTTGGAATCCTAATAGCGGCGATACCGGCGGTATCCTGCAAGACGACTGGCATAGTGTGTGGCAAGATAAATTAGATTTGCTTGCCCGGCTGTGGGGTAATGCCAACAACGTGCCGCCAGCCTGTGCTGATGGTTTCGATAATGACAATGATGGTTTGGCAGATTATCCGGCTGACCTTGGCTGCACATCGGCAACCGACCATGATGAAACCGATCCGTTACCACTGCCAGCCGTTTGTGCCGATGGCCTTGATAACGACAACGATGGCAAAATCGATTTTCCTAACGATCCTGGCTGTTCTTCATCATCCGACAATGATGAATACAACGCGCCACTGCCACCCGCCGGCAGTCTGACCAATACCGTAAGTATTAACGCAGATTGGGTAAGCGGTTATTGCGCCAATGTGGATGTTAAAAACAGTGGCTCATTAGCGGTACTATGGCAAATCAGCCTTCCCGTCCAAGGCCAAATTTATACCCTGTGGAATGCCATCTATACCCAAACCGGCTCGACCTTAAGCGCCAAAGGCGTGGATTGGAACAAATCGGTACCCGCAGGCGGCACTGTGCAATTTGGGTTTTGTGCAAACCGGTAACGTAAAGTAAATCCAGACTGGGAACGCCTGCGCAACTGTCGCACGGTGTTCCCAAGGCCTTTTATATTCTCATCCGTAATACCCTATCAAGAAATCGTCTGCACCAACTGCCGCTACCGTGCCTAGGTGATTAACCGGCACATGTTTTTCTAAAAACCAATCCAAACGGACTATATGTCGCATTTGCTATGCAACATACAATTGTTCGCTAGTGATGAGCGCGTCCATAGCGCTCTCCTGAGCAGTCGAACAATATTCCCTGAGCCTCGGGCATGTTGTTGTTTTTCATATTCATCCAAGCTCGAAGCTAGCGTTTACGGCAGCAAAGTTAAAACATTTTGCTCGCAATAAAGAACTGAGTTTTTTGGTATGCCTCTTCGATTTTGCGAGGAGGGTATTTCTGGTGTCCTGATTAGAAGGTAGTTATTGATGACTTATCGCGGAGGATTTCGCAACACAATCCGTTTGTTTTGCCTGCCATTGTTTTGTGCATATCTATTTGTTTGCCTGCCAGTTTATGCAGCCGGCTCTTCCCAATTGGAACAAGCGGTGCGCGAATCAAATCGTTTGTTGCTGGAACAACAACAGCGGGATGCCTTAAGACAAAAGCAGATTGATGAGCGCGTGCGCAAGCCCTCAGGCGAAGTCCTGACCCTACCAACGCCTGAGAGTGTTTTTCCACAGACGGGATGTCAATCAATAAGCAAAGTGTATCTGGATGGCGCCACGTTGCTTTCAGCTTCAGTAATCGCCGATCTGGTCGCGCCGTTTGAAGGCAAATGCATAGGCTTGAAAGAAATCAATGAATTGCTACAGGCAATCACCAACTATTATGTGGAGCGGGGTTACTCAACAACGCGCGCTTATATTCCCGAACAGGATATGAGTAGTGGCGAACTGCACATTCTTGTCCTTGAAGGACTAGTTGAAAACATCCAAACAGAAGACAAAGGCATATCCATCGTCAATGCCTTTCCCGGTTTGATAGGGAAACCCTTTAATTTGCGTGAGTTTGAGCAGGGGATTGACCAAATCAATCGATTGCAATCCAACAATGCGACCATCGACATACAGCCTGGCACTAAACCGGGTACCTCTATCGTAGTCATTAAAAATAAGCCATCTAAGCCTTGGACGCTTAATTTAGCGATGGACAATACTGGTAGCGATCCAACTGGCTATTATCAAGCAAGTGCGGCAGTGGGCTACGACAACTTATTCGGTATTGACGATTACCTCAATTTGTCTGCGCGCATTAATCCTGATGCTGATAATGATGACAGGCTGTCTCGTTCCCTATCGGTCATCGATAGCATTCCATTGGGCAGGTGGACGCTAACGGGGAGCGGCAGTGATTACAAATATGCCAGCATCGTTCATGGCAGTACGATTGACTTTAAGACGTCTGGGGTCTCTCGCAGTGCAAATTTGCGCTTAGATCGAATGATGTTTCGTGACCAGAATACTAAGTGGCAATTGTCGGCAGCGATCACTCGTAAATTTAACGAAAACTTCATCAATGAAGAGCGTATTCAAGCGAGTAGCCGTGTTCTAAGCGTGTTCGATTTCAACAGCAATCTGACAATGATTGGCTTGGGTGGGCTGTGGTCGTTGGATGTTGGCTTGGCAAATGGTCTGGATGCCTTGGGGGCATTACAAGACGAGGACAATATACCTGATAGCGCACCGCGTGCGCAGTTCCTTAAATTCACTTATGGCCTTGCTTTTCAGCGGCCGTTCAAATTTGCAGGACAAGATTTTAGCTGGCAGAGCAGCTTGTTAGGCCAAGCATCGAATGACGTGCTGTATGGCACTGAGCAGTTTTTGATTGGCAGTCCGTATTCGATCAGAGGGTTTCGTACCCATTCATTGTCCGGTGATAACGGCATCTACATGCGAAATGAGCTGGGATTGCCGTTACCAATGCAAGTGCTCTTTGGTACCGGCGCTCCAAACGGCCTCATTAAACCTTACCTTGGTTACGACGTCGGCCATATTTTTCAACACTTTGATTCTCAATCCGGGACGCTTTCGAGCGTAACGGCTGGAATCAATGTGTCTGTTGGTCGTTGGTCTGTACAGACAGCCTACTCTAAAGCAGTGATCGATCCCTATAGTGCTTTGGGAAATGATGAATACGGATATTTCCGTGTTTCATTAGATTTGTGAATTTATGAAACTAAAACTAACCCCAAAACAACTGACGATGCTTAATAAACACACCTTTATGCAGCTACATCGTAGAGCGGTAGCAAGCTTCACTTTACTGGCATTTTTATTCCAAAGCATCGCCATGGCAGCCGACCCGCAAGTGCCGGCCGCGGGCAGTACTACAAGCGCATATACGTCGGCTAACGGCGTACCGGTAGTCAACATTGCCGCCCCGAATGCGACAGGTCTTTCGCATAATCGCTATGACAGTTTCAACGTACCCAGCCAAGGTACGGTGTTAAATAATGCAACTGATGTCAGCCGGTCTGCGCTGGCAGGGGTTATACGTGAAAATCCTAATCTCAAGGGCAATACGGCGAGCATTATCCTGAATGAAGTCACCAGTACGCAGCGCTCGTTACTTGAAGGCTATCTTGAAGTGCATGGCAAGATGGCTGAAGTTATTGTTGCCAACCCTAACGGTATTACCTGTACGGGCTGCGGATTTATCAATACACCGCGCGCTACGCTGACCACGGGTGAGTCAAATATCGACAGCAATGGCAATTTGACAGGTTTTACCGTACATCAGGGGGATATTTTAATCAACGGCACAGGCTTGGATGCCAGTAGCGCAAACTATTTTGATTTGGTTGCACGCTCTATCAATGTGCAAGGGCAAGTGAATGGCAAGGACCTGCAACTGATAGCCGGTGTTAACCAATTTAATTACGCAACTAGAGCGGTAACGGGTGGAGCAACGGCCATTGGCGCGGTTTCCGGCTATGCGATTGACTCATCCGTGCTGGGGGGCATGTATGCCGATCGCATTCGCCTATTGGCTAATGAAGACGGCGTTGGCGTCAGGCTGCTGGCGGATGTGGCTGCTACGGCAAGTGATGTGATATTGGACTCCTCAGGCCTGGTCAAGCTCAGGAATAAACTCTATGCGGCTCAAGACATAAGTATTAACGGCAAAGGTATCGACAGCGGAGGCGATAAAAAGCATTACATCTATGCTGAGCGGGATGTCCATCTTAACGCGGGCGGCATGAGCTTTTTGCAGGGTGACGGGCTACTTTACGCTGAGCGTAATCTTAATCTTACTGGAGCCAGTGCAGCATTTGCTGGTGTGGATGCACAAACCTACGTAGGTAAAGATTTCACGGCAAATTTACTGAACAGCCTGTCAATTGGATCAGGCACTTACTACGCCGATGGCAACATGGCGCTCACAGCCGCTTCTGTCCAAGTCGGTGGGCCAAGTAGTTTGTTATATGCCCATTCAAATCTTAGTCTTAATGCATCGGGAGCACTTAATCTGGGCGCTGGTCAGATTGTTGCCGACCAGAATCTGCTATTGCACGGCGCAACCGTGGTTGATAGCAGCGGTGCTTCAGATTTACGTAGTGCGGGCAACGATTTAACGCTGAGCACACCCGGAGATATTCTGCTGGATAACGGTCAGGTATATGACGCGGGGCACAAACTGGAACTCAATGGCAACAATATCCAGATTGGCGGGGCAAAGGCAACCATGCTCACCGGCGGCTATAACCCGGCTGGGTACATTGCGCTCAATGCTGCTCAAGACATTTCAATCGCCGGCAACGGCAGCATCCAGGGTTCTGGCGATGTCATGTTCAATGCCTTGAGACAAATCACCCTGGCACAAGGTTCTGACGTGCTGGCGCTCAATAACTTTTGGGCCGATGGCTATACGTGGTTCGACATAAACGGCAAGTTAGTGTCCGGCGGCAATATGTATTTACGGCCGAATACGACTAACTTTCCCGTTGTGACATGGGTACGTTCTACCGGCACGGTGCAGAGTTACGGTGCGTTTTCGCTCAGAGGTAGCGGCGCACTGCCTGAAAATAACGTAATGCTCCTAATTGATGCGGGCGATCAAACGAAATCGCAAGGACAGCTTGTTGCTGATAGCTTTGATTTGCATGCTAATAGCCTCGTCATCGGCAGCCAAGATGCGAGCCATTTTGGCCTGCTGCAAGGTGGCGATCACGGTGGCGTTGTGAGCGTAAACAATTTGCAGATGAATGGGCTGTACTCAAAAATAATTGCTAATACCAATACAGGCAACGCTGCAAAAACCACCATCAACATCAATAATGACCTGCTCAATCCTGGCTTTATCTTTGCTTATGGTGATTTAGATTTAAACGTCACCGGAAATATTGACAATCTCAGCGGGGCGGCGATTTCTTCCGGTTACGGCAATCTTGCAATCATCATGAACGGTATTAACAAACGCTTCGATAATCGCAACGATGCTACGCTTTATGCCTACAACAATTTATCGGTGCTATTTCCCCATGGAGGTGATTTTTACAACCATGCAACTGGCGCTACAGCTGGGCTTTATGGTGTTGTTCAATCATCCGGCTCCACCACTATCGGTAATGCCTGCGATCCATTAGGTGTCATAGCTTGTCGGCAGGGCTTCAATGTCGTTAATTTTACCAATGAAGGGCGCATTGAATCGGACGGTGATATTCGCATCATTGCGGAAAATTTCAATAACAATGTGAGTTATACAAAAGCTTGGGGAGCCAAAAGTTCAAATGGTACGCAGTATTTTGGCGATTCTGGTTTGTACGTTGCTTACGACGCCAATGGCGCATTAGGTGTTCACAATACTTCATATTCGGTCGACCCGCCCGTCAATGCACCTAACGGCAATAAGGGGTATTACGTCACGGGCGGGAACGGTTACGAGTATTCTGATTTCACGCGATATTTTACAAGTGACGAATATTATTCATCACCATTGGCTGCTTTCCGCCCACGGATGTCGGCTGGCGGCACACTTCACATTTCTACTTGGACAGGCAATAACACAGGTGGAACCCTGGAAGGCGGCACGGTTTGGCTAGATTCTATTGAGCCAACTAAATCAGGCAGCAGCTTTTTAAATCAATCGATTTTTCTGCAAAGACAAGTATTCACAAATCAGGGGCGATCCGTTTGGCGCTGTTTAGATGCGAGCTTCGGTACGGTTTTAGCGGCATGTCTCGGCAATGTTAGCCTGACTCCCCTGGCTGACGAATACCCTTTCGGCGCGGGGCAAACACTTATCAACACTATCGATCAGCCGATTGATGTAGCGGCAAATATTTCTGCCGGAACCTTTATTTCTACAATTGGCACTCTTACTAACAGTACACAAACCAGCGCACCAACGATTACACGCAAGACCACTACGCAAGGCACTGGAGTTGGCAAAGGCACGCCTGGCGCCGGACCCACAATTCCTCCTTTGCCCTCCGGGCCAAACGGCTTGTTTGTTCTCAATAACAAACCTGGCGCCAAGTATCTGGTCGAAGGCAATCCGCTTTATGCCAGTTCGCAAAATCCATTCCTTGGCTCCGATTATTTGGTCAAACTGCTCGGGTTGAATCCTGACAAGGTGTTACAACGTCTGGGCGACGGCAATTATGAAAACCGTTTGATTAAGGACCAGATTCAGCAACAAATTGGCTTGTCCCTGCTGCGCAGTGCCGGCAGCGATTACGACCAGCAGCAAATGCTGATGGACAATGCCTCGCTTGAAGCTAAAGAGCAAAAACTGGCTTTTGGCGTAGCGCTCACATCTGACCAGGTGGCCAACCTTAAGCATGACATGGTGTGGATGGTCGAGAAAGTAGTACAGGGCAAGACAGTGCTGGTGCCGGTGGTTTATCTCACCGATGCGACGCGTGCGCAAACGGCGGATGGCGCGACCATACTGGCGAACACGGCCGTTATCAAAGGTGACAACTTTGTTAATAAGGGCGGTACCGTTTCGGGGTCAGATAAGTTGGTGATTGTGACTCGCAAGGATATTGTCAATTCCAGCGGCACCCTGATGGGCGGTACGGTGGCATTGCAATCGACCGAAGGCGACATTATCAACAGAACGGAAACCTTCCGTAAAGGCGATGCCAACAATTACCGGACTGAGGCAGGCAAGACCGGCGGCATCTACGCTTCCAAGGATTTGTATGTTGACGCAAAGCGCGACGTTAAAGTGGAAGGCGGCGTACTTTATGCGGATGGTTCGGCTACGGTTAAGGCGGGGCGAGATGTTAGCGTCACTTCGTTGGTGCTTGAGTCGCGGACGACAACCAATATCACCAACCGGTCTGCGGTCAGCTATGATCACAAAGAGTCTAGCGAAACAACGCAACAAGCACTTACCGGATCAGTTGGCTCAAAAGGCAACATGACCATAGTTTCTGGTCGTGATATTAATCTTACAGGTGCGGTTGTTGGTTCAGAAAATGGCGATGCCACGCTAATTTCAAAAGAAGGTAATGTTAATGTCACAACACTTGAACTTAAAAACAGTAAGACCTCAAAGTCTGAAAAAACGGGATTATTTGCTGAAGATAAGGTCGATGCCAGCAATACTTCAGCTGGCGCGTTTTCCGGCGTTCAGAACTCTAAGAACGAGTTCAGTAGCTCAGGAACACAAAATGTAGGCAGCAGTATTACCGGCAAGGGCGTCAATATTGTTGCCAAAAAAGGTGACATCAATATCAAAGGTTCCAATGTCGAGGCGGGTAAAGACGGCGTATATATTGATGCCGCAAATGATGTTAATACCACGGCGGCTTATGACACCTATACCTCAACCTCAAAATCCGAAACCCATCAGATCGGCACCTCCGCCGATGCCAATGCCGACGGTGCTTTTACCGGCTTAAGGTATAAACGGGAAGAAAACAATAGCACCAATGGTGCAAATACGGCTGTCACCAGCGGTATCAAATCCGGCGGCAATATTATCGTCAAAGCAGGTAATAAGCTCACTAACGAGGGTACTGATTACGATGCTGAAAGTGACATCTATGTGTCTGCGAAGGAAGTTGAAAATAAGGCGGCAAACAGTACAACCACATTCACCGGGCATAGTGAAGGTGATCGATACGGCGTAGAGTCGGGCGTGACGACAAATGGTATGGGGCAATCTGTTGCCAACCAGGCAACAGGTAAAGGTGGGCCAGTGGTGGTTTCGTCACCGGAAGCTCAAGTGCGCGTCGGCGGCTCAAGCTCCCGCTCAGACACCACAGAAGCCACAAGTACGGCAAAAACTACACAGTTTAAAGCCGGTGGTAATGTTGTATTTGATGTCAAAGGCAAAATGGTGGATGAAGGCACGCAATACGATGCCGGAAAATCCATACAAATTGATGCCAATAGTTACGAAAATAAAGCCGCTGCGAATACGAAAAATTCAACTTCGGAAAGTACCAATGCTGGCGGTCAGGCTACGGTTGGCATTAATGCCACGACTGAAGCAACCGGAACGGCCAGTGCTTATGGTGGACACAGTAAGGACGCTAGTGACAGCTCTGATGCCGTTACGGGTAGTTTCAAAGCCGGCAATAATGTCGTGATTCGTACCAAAGGCGATACCTCGCTTGAAGGCACAAAACTTCAAGCCGGTAAGAATATGGTGATTGATGCGGGCGGCGATGTTGATTTTAAACAAGCCAACAACACCAAAAACACCACGTCATCTTCCGAACAGGGGAGTGCAAATCTGTCTGCAAGTGCGTGTGTTGATATGGCCTGTGCTTCGGGCGGTGCCGGTGCTGATAGTCGCACTGCAAAATCTAACGAAAATACCAGTAAGGGCGTGGCTGGCAGTGTCAATGCAGGCGGCAATATTGTCGTCAAATCCGGCGGCAACATGACGCTGCAAGGCACTGATTTGACGTCTGGTAAGGATACTGTGCTGGATGCAGGCAAAAATCTGGATTTCCAGGCGCTTAAAGATACCCACACACTCACAGGCCAAGTAGATGGCGGTGGTGCGCAAGTCGGTCTGGGTGGCGGCACCTCCGGCCAAGCAATGAAGAACGGCTCGGTCAACGTGACTGGTAGTTTTGAACGCGGGCGCGACAGTGTAGAAGGTGTCACCAAAACGGGCGGCGAAGTAAAGACGGGCGGTACTTTCGTACTTAAATCCGGCAATGACGCCCATATGGAAGGCACCAAAGTGGCGGCTGCTGATGCTGCAATAGATGTAAAGGGTAACTTCAAAATGGAGTCTGCCCAAAGTACAGAAGTGCAAGACTCTTATAGTACCAAAGGCAAGGTAGGTGTCGGCGGTTCAAAAGGTGGCGGCGCCATGGGTATGCAGGGCGCAGGGTCATCTGGCGGCAGTGGCGGCAGCAGCGGTAACAGCATGGGCGGTAGTGCGGATGTGGATGTGGATGTCCACAAGAAGGATAATCTGACCAATCAAAATGCCTCAATTAAAACCACAGGAAGAACCACGCTGAATGTGGGTGGTGATGCAACACTGGCTGGTGCAAGAATCGATGCCAATGAAGGCGTCAGCGGCGACATCAAAGGTAATTTGAATGTCGAGAGCCGCACCGACCGCATCAAACAGGAAGACACCACCGTAAAAGCGTTCGCTGGTGTGAATTCGGTGACTGGCAACAACTCAGCTAGCAACAAGCAAAGCAAGGGGCTGGAAGCGGCCGGCAATATTGGCGGTAGCGGTCTTGATGTGGCGGTTAATTCAAGCAAGAAAGACAATGTTACGCTGGGTGAGAAAAGTGGCATTTCAGGCGGTGCCGGAGGCCTTGGCAAGCTGACAGTGGGCGGCAATGTCTCACTCAAGGGCGCTTCCGAAGAAGTACTGGGTGCCGACATCAAAGGTAGCATTACCAAGACGGATATTGAAACCCGCAAAAATGAAAGCGATGTGAACTTTCGCGTGCCGATTTCGCTCGCGGGCGTAACAGGCCAAGACCCAGGCAAAGCTGCCGAAGTCAACGGCTCCGTATTTAAGACACCAGGTTCAGGTGCACGTAAGCCAACGCGTGGCGAGGAAAGTGCAGTTCGGCCAAGGGCGGATACTGAAACCGCCAATAATTCTGTTCCGGCGCGCCCTAGAGCGGATACGCAATATGCCAACAATCCGAACCAGGCCCGTCCACGGGCGAATACAGAGTATGCCAATAACCCGCAATCTCCTGTTGTGCCAAAGGAAGCGCCTTCTATTGCCCGTCCTCGCAGTGGCAGTGAACAAGTACTACCTCGTGCTGACGGCAACAACGGTTATGTTGGTGTAAACGAAGCTCCCAGGGTTAACCGTCCGCGTAGCGAAAGCCAACCTGTACCAGCAAGACCAGGGGCAGATACTGAGCCTGCTAACAATCCGAATGTAACAAGGCCTCGTGCTGATACTGAATACGCTAACAACCCGAAACCCAATGTTGCTGCTAATGAGTCTTCGGACGCTACCCGCCCTCGCGGCGGCAGTGAACCAGTACCGCCCCGTGCTGATGGCAACAACGGTTATGTTGGTGTAAACGAAGCACCCACAATGAACCGTCCGCGTAGCGGCAGTGAATCCGAGCCTGAAGGTACGAACCCGCAACAGAAACGTCCAGCCGTTTACGAAGAGGTTCTGAACACGAATACACGTCAACGCAGCGGCAGTGAACCTTTGCCTATGCGTCCTCGTGCAGATAGCAGTCCAGAAGGCTATGCAGGTGATCTCACCACAAATCGCCCACGCAGTGCCAGTGAACCATTACTGCCCATTGGAAAGCCTACGCAAGCCAAATTGGGTGATTTCTATCTTGATGATCAAGGTAATCCGGTTGTGCATGAAGCGCTACCTGTCAATCGTCCTCGTAGTGGCGGTGAACATGCGCCGCCACGTCCGGTCGCCAGGGATGACCAGCAGCCGCAAGAAGCTGATAACACGGGCTCCTATGATTATGATAATGGCGTGAATTCTAATCGGCCGCAGGTTCCGCAACCCCAAGTTACGTCGCCAAAACAACAAGTCTTGACCAGCGAACAAGGCTTTAAAATGAAGACCCTGAGCACGGATTTCGATGGCGAGAAGGACGGCAATGGCAAGTTCTGGAACGATTCGAACATTAAAGTCAAATACCTGACTCCTAGTGAAAGAGATGCCAGGGAAGTGGTTGTCAAAGACGGCCTGTTCATCTACAAACAATCTGGTCAACGCCTCGACACTGGCGTCAGGAAAGACGGCGCCATCTTTGTTATGGACGGTAAAGGACGCATTTACGCCAGTATGGAGAACGAACCTGGTAAATTCCACCACTCCAGTTTGCTCGGTGGGAAACCGACTGCAATGGCTGGCCACATGATCGTGCAGGACGGCAAACTCGTGCATATCAACAATAAGAGCGGTCACTACATGCCTGATCTGGATCAACTGCAACAGATGCGACAACATCTGACAGGTCAAGGTATGGATTTAAGCGGCGTTCCCAATGTCGGTATGATTAGCAATACGGAGAATGGTACATTTACAGGGAAGTGGGTAGATGGTTTGACGGGAGCCCTATTAGCAAGAAATCCGATGCGGGATGCTGTTAATAAAGTGATTGACAATCCTAATCGACAAATTCCGGTACAACAACATCAGCCCTTACAGCCAGCCGGACCAGCTGGTCAATTTAACCAGAACGGCTATTGGCGTGGTGATGCAGAGGCTCCAGTAGGAGTGCGGCCACGTATCGATAGCGAACTCGTGCCTGAAGGTGCGAACCCGCAACAGAAACGTCCAGCCGTTTACGATGATGTTTTAAGCACAAATACCCGTCCGCGTACTGGCAGTGAACCCGTGCCTATGCGTCCTCGTGCAGATAGCAGTCCAGAAGGCTATGCAGGTGATCTCACCACAAATCGCCCACGAAGTGCCAGTGAACTATTACCGCCCATTGGAAAACCTACGCAAGCCAGATTAGGCGACTTCTATCTTGATCCTCAAGGCAATCCGGTTGTTCATGAAACGCTACCAGTCAATCGTCCTCGCAGTGGTGGCGAACATGCGCCGCCACGTCCGGCCGCCAGGGATGACCAGCAGCCACAGCAAGAAGCCGATAACACGGGTTCCTATGATTATGATAATGGCGTGAATTCCAATCGGCCGCAGGTTCCGCAACCCCAGGTCGTGCCGCCTAAACAACAAATCTTCATCAACGAAAATGGCTTCAAGATGAAGACTCTGGACTCGGGCTATGTTGGTGAGAAAGATGGCATAGCAATAACTTGGCAGGGGCGCCCAGATACTAAAGTCAAATACCTGACGCCTAGTCAGCGGGATAAAACAGAAGTAGTCGTCAAAGATGGTCTATTTGTTTACAAGCAATCTGGTCAACCTCTTGATACAGGGACTAAATTAGACGGTGCAATCTTCGTAATGGATGGTAACGGGCGCATCTTTGCAAGTACAAAAAATGAGGTTGGTAAATTTCACCATTCCAGCTTTCTTGGTGGAGAACCTACAGCCATGGCTGGCCACATGATTGTGCAGAACGGCAAGGTGTTATACATGGACAATGTCAGCGGCCACTACAGACCCGACGTGGATCAATTGCAACAGATGCGCCGTCACCTTGGCAATCAAGGTATGGACTTGAGCGGTGTTGCCAATGCCGGAGCCAAGTTTAATGATGTGAATAAAACTGTTGAATGGGTAGATGGACAAACAGGAGCGGCATTTCCTAATGGAGGAAGTAGTCTGAGGCAATATACTATCAACAAAGCGACTGGCAATCCCAATCGACAAGCCCCGCTACAACAACCACCTAATGCTTATGAGCGGGTAATGCCACTTTCTGACCGTAATCAGCCTTTGCAGCCTAAAACGAAGTATTCGGATCCAGATTCAGCCCCGGATGCTGATGATGGCGATGTATTGCCTCTGCCGGAATCTGGTGACAATGTTGACCAGAATGAACCACTGCAAGGCAGTTTTAATAGACAACCAAGCGATGCCAACTCAATGGCACAACCAAGATAAATGATAAAAAATTAGGGAAATGCTGCTTAATTCGTCATCATCTTGACGATGGCAATTCAGCTTTTTGATTAAACTGGATGCCTGCCCAGACTAAAGCATTCGAAGGTAGGCTCCACTTATGAATTTTTATTGAAACGGAAAATAGGGCATGAGTGAATCTAAAGCGCAGACAGATACTAAATTAATAGATGGCGAAAAATTGAAAGAGGTTCGCGCCTGCCTTACCATCTGCCTGTACAACATTATCTGGGCACCTGCCGATGATTACGCAGCTGAAGTTACCGCAGAACAACTGGTGCAACATAGAACCATTATAGAACAGCCGGAAACCGTCCCGGCCTTGCTGGAGCTGGCTTTGCAAGCCCCGGTGGGCTTTCTGGAAAGTTTTGATTTGCCGCATGATCGAGCCGCTATCGTCCGCTACCTGAAGAACCTTCGAGCGAATCTTCTTGTTATGCTGAAATTTGCCAATCTTTAAAATTGAAGAAGATGAGTCCGCATCAAAACGGCTTGTTTAGCCTCAACTCGGTTTTCAAGCGGTTAAAAAAACTTTCCGACGCTGAGATTCATGGAATGCACCGAACCGGAGTCGGAAGGTGCGTGAATCTTAGTCGCCGGTAGCTATATCGTTCCGGCGTTTTATCGAGCGTGCTGTTTGCGATGGAAAAATGCAATCGGTCGATGCCGATAGCGTAACGTCATTGCTGCGATGTTTAGCCACCTTGTCGTGGATAAACGATATTGGAGCAGGACAGCCGGGGCTTGCGTAGCAATCTAACCGTCGCTAAGTTTTGATGATTTCACGCAGGAGCAAGGAAATTACCCTTCAAAACTTAGCGACTCGCTTGCACTGCATTATTTCTGCAGTTGCCCCTGCAACTCATCCTTTGCCTGATGCCATATTGTTTCGATAGCGCCCGATGGAGCACTTGACTGCCTCGATCACTATACTGCAACAAATCTGTCACTGGTTTTCGTTACCAAATGACCATCAATTGCGCACTATTCAACAGCACTCTAAGGAAGTGCTGATTTAATCCTTCGACAAACTCAGGATGAACGGTAACTTATTGATTTCGTTCAGCGCTTACTTAGCTGGTAATCAAATATCAATTCCGTATTTTGGGTTATGTATTTATCGCTTCGCGTCCGCTATGATCAGTAAGTTTGAGAATCCGGTTCTTACTGACGTCCGGACAGCTTTTACCGCCTTGCAGCTTAAATAACTATGGAGAGTGATTAATGTCCGCCACGACTACTGTTTATCATCGAAATTTTAAAAAAAAGTACCGATCAATCGTTATATTGATTGCCTTACCGCTCACTGAACTAATGGCGATTACAGCGCACGCCGATCAAGGCTCGCGAACACCGCTTATCAAACCGGATATAAAGCGCCAACGCGATTCCAGACCGGAACAGTCCAAAGAAGCGCTCGTCTTGCCCACGATAACTGTAAACGGCGAAAGCAGTTACGATTCCGATGACCCTTTCGATAAGCATTATGCGGTACCCAACGCCACCACCGCGACCAAGACTGACAGTGACATCATGACCACGCCGGTGTCGATTCAGGTGGTACCTAAAGCCCTAATGAATGATCAGCAGGACATTGCCATTGAAGATGCCCTGCAACGCAACGTTAGCGGTGTGCAGCACGAATCAGTAAGCCTGAAGAATTACGATAGCTATATTATTCGCGGCTTCGGTTCCGGCGACCAGATGTATCGCAATGGCTTTCGCCGCTCCATGGGCGTTTACGATATGGCCAATATCGAGCAAATCGAAGTATTGAAGGGACCAGCATCGGTGCTTTACGGTCGAGTACAACCCGGTGGTATGGTCAATTACGTCACTAAAAAAGCGCTGGATACGCCTTATTACATGTTGCAGCAGCAATTCGGCAGTTACGATCTTTATCGCACCAGTCTTGATGCTACTGGGCCGCTCAATCAAGATAAAACCTTGCTTTACCGTTTTAATGCCAGTTATTTGGACAGTGGTTCGTTTCGGGATTTCAATGATCGCGAAAACGTATTCATCGCGCCTAGCCTAACTTGGCGGCCAAATGATCGTTTTGAAGCCAATCTGGAAATGGAAAAGCACCACGATAATTATCTGGCTGATACTGGTATTCCGGTTTTCGGCAATCGCCCGGCACGGCTGGCTAGAAATCGGTGGATTGGCGATCCGGACTTGGGATCGGTACTGGACAACACCTTGCTGTCGGCAGACTGGCGCTTTAATTTCAACCGCGATTGGTCCATTCAGCACAAGTTTCAGTGGGACGAAACCGATAGTTTTTTCAATCTGTTGTTCGTGCCGGGCATGCGCAGTAATCACATTGCTACACGCGGCGCTTTAATCGGCAACAGTCATCGACGTTCTTATGGTACCAATCTGGATTTGACGGGCAACTTTGAGACGTATGGCTTGAAACATCAGTTGTTACTAGGGGCGGACTATTTTTTCTTTAACCGCGAATCGCCGGATAACAAAATGCTGATGCCCTTTAACGGCGTTAGCCTGATACCCGATATCGATCTTTATCAGCCGCAATATGGCACTATCGATAGTCGACGTATCGACAACATGCAGCCGAATTATTTTCTTCAAGCTCGCGACGATTGGTATGGCCTGTACTTTCAGGATCAGATTACGCTCTGGGACGATTTACATATTATGGGCGGCGGCCGTTACGACATGGCGGGTTACGGGAGTATTACCGATTACAGTTCCTGGCAGATGACACAGGACAAGTTTGCGATGTTGCATGAAAACCATTTCAGCCCCCGTGTTGGCTTGGTTTATCAGCCTTGGCAATGGCTGTCGGTGTATGGCAATTATGTGGAATCGTTCGGCAGCAATAACGGTAGCAATGGGACGACAGGGCGGAGTTTTGCACCGCAACTGGGTGAACAGTTCGAAATCGGCATTAAAAACGAGTTCTTCGACAAAAATCTGACGTCGAGCATTGCTTTTTACCATTTGGTCAAAAGTAATATTCTGGTCTACGATCAGACGACCTTGGACCCGAATGACCAGATCGGACTTGGCAAGGCTCGTAGTCAAGGTATAGAGGTCGATCTCAAGGGGCAGCTAAGCAACGAGTTTAGTATGCTCGCGACCTATGCTTATACCGATGCTCGGGTAACTGAAGGTGACTCTGTCGGCCTAGTCACTGATGGCAAGCGTTTGCCCTGGGTACCGGATCACCAAGCCAGTCTGTGGGGAGTGTATCAATTAAGTGAGCGCTTCAAGGCTGGATTGGGGACTGTAATCGTTGGTCAGCGCGAAGGTGACGCTGCCAATACCTATCAATTACCTGGCTATGTGCGGATGGATGCGATGTTGGCCTATATACAACCACTGGGAAAAACCCGGCTGACCGCGCAAATCAACGTCAACAACCTGTTGGACAAGGAATACTTTTCTGATTCCATGCTGTGGGTTCCCTCTGCAAATTATGGAGCCCCCATTTCGGCGCTAGGGTCTTTGAAGCTGGAGTATTAGTTACTCAAGCTCACATGAAAAGCAGCACCAGATGTTTTTTGCGCGTTACTTTCGTAAGCTAATTACTTATTTGAGATGGCGGCGGTTACAAGTTATATGTCTAGTCCGATACACTTATTTTTGATATTGTCGAGGGCAGAAAATATAAGCTAATCGATTATTTGAGGAAGGGAATGAAGACATTGTTGATCATCACAGTTGTTGCTATTTTGTATGTTGGCACGATTGCTAATGGTAGTTATGCAGTGGGGGGGACGATTGCAGTTAGCCAAGACAGTGAGCAATTATTGTCTGAAGCTTATAAGACCCAGCGCAGCGATTTTCAAGTTCAGGGCACGGCGTCGGTCTTCAAACTGCTTGCCGACGATAACAACGGCAGCCGACATCAGCGGTTTCTTGTTCGACTTAAGTCAGGACAGACTTTGCTAATCGCGCACAACACAAACCTTGCTGCACGAATTGACGATCTGAAAGAAGGAGATAGCGTCGAGTTTTATGGTGAATATGAGTGGAATAATAAAGGTGGCGTTATCCATTGGACGCACCGCGACCCCAAAGGTCATCATGTTTCGGGTTGGATTAAACACGCCGATCGAACCTATCAATAAATATTTGCTAATCCATTAAGTCAAAAGGACTCTACATGAACCAAGTATTCAACAATAACTACGGAAAAAAACTGCGCGGCGTCAATCTGGGCGGCTGGCTGGTACTGGAAAAATGGATGACACCGAGTGTTTTTGAAGGCTTAAATGCAGCCGATGAAACTACTTATTGCGTTGAATTAGGCGAACGTGCCGATGAGATACTTAAGCAACACTGGAATACCTTTATCACCCGCGATGACTTTGCCTGGCTAGCGCAGCGGGGCATTAACGCAGTGCGGATTCCGGTCGGACATTGGATATTTGGGCCGGGTTATCCTTATCACAGAACTTATGGCGATAATCCTGAGCCATTTGTAGTGGGTGGTATTGAGGTGCTGGACCGTGCTTTTGATTGGGCTGAGGAGTTTGGTTTAGCGATAGTGTTGGATTTACACGCCGCGCCGGGATGCCAAAACGGTTTTGATAATGGCGGCATTCAAGATGTGTGCGAATGGCACACTCAGCCTGAATACATTAATTTTTCATTGCTTGTGCTGGAGCGTTTGGCCCAGCGCTATCAACAGCGTCCTGCCTTGCATGCCATCGAAGTGCTCAATGAGCCGCGCTGGGATATACCCACGGATGTTCTTAAAGACTTTTACCTCAATGCTTATCAACGCATTCGCCTGTATTGTCAGCCTGAAGATGTGGCGGTGGTATTTCATGATGGCTTTAGGTCATTTCATGAGTTCACGGGTTTTATCAGTCAGCCGGAATTTAGCAATGTGGTGTTTGATATGCACCGTTATCAATGTTTTGTTAGAGAGGATATTGATACCGATATTTACGGACACATGCATAAAGCAGCAATTGATTGGAAAAACGAGGCGGATGAAATTATCAATGAGCTGGGCCAGCCCGTCTATTTAGGCGAATGGAGTTTGGGCCTTGATTTGAAGATAGTATCGCTTTGGGCCGAAGGGCCGTTTAATCATGCGTTGGAAAATATGGATGATTTCCAAATGGATGTTGCCTATCGCGGTTATGCGGCCGCGCAATTGCTTACCTTTGAGAAGTATTTGGGCTGGTTTTTTTGGAGTTACAAAACAGAGACCGCACCCGCTTGGTGTTTTCGTGACTGTGTTGAGAAGGGCTGGTTACCTGATCGATTTGCTTGATAATGGTAAGCTTGGCTGATGATTTTTGTGAACTACACTACACTTATTAAATTTAATATTTCCCTCTAAAGAGAACAGCCATGACAACTCCCAACAGTGCTAATACGTCGTTGACGACGGAAGAAGTCCATTTATTGAATGCCTATTGGAGCGCCTGTAATTACTTGGCCGCTGGCATGATTTATTTGCAAGATAATCCTCTGCTGAAAGAACCACTTAAACCTGAACATATCAAAAATCGACTGTTAGGCCATTGGGGTTCGAGTCCTGGTTTAAGTTTCATGTATGTGCATTTAAATCGGTTAATTAACAAATACGATCTCAATGCTTTATTTATGGCCGGTCCAGGTCATGGCGCACCCGGTTTATTGGGGCCAATTTACTTAGAAGGCACTTACGCAGAGGTTTACCCCAACAAAGGCGAAGATGAAGAAGGCTTGTTGCAATTCTTCAAGGAATTTTCATTTCCAGGCGGTATTGGTAGCCATTGCACACCGGAGATGCCGGGTTCAATCCACGAAGGCGGTGAGCTGGGTTACAGTATTTCCCATGCTTATGGCGCCGCGTTTGATAATCCGGATTTACTGGTAGCAGTTGCCGTCGGCGATGGCGAGTCAGAAACCGGACCGCTGGCTACTTCTTGGCATAGCAATAAATTTCTTAACCCAATTCGCGATGGCGCGGTGTTGCCCATCCTTCATCTCAACGGCTACAAAATCAACAACCCGACCATATTGTCGCGGGTTTCTCATGAGGAGCTGGAGCAGCTGTTTCAAGGTTATGGTTACACACCTTACTTTGTTGAAGGCAGCGATCCTGAAACCATGCATCAGTTGATGGCAAGCACGCTGGAAGCCTGCGTAGTTGAGATTCGACGCATACAAGAACACGCCCGTAGCACTGGTGATGCGTCAAGACCTCGTTGGCCGATGATCGTTTTGCGCAGTCCCAAAGGCTGGACCGGACCAAAAGAAGTCGATGGTCATAAAGTGGAAGGCTTTTGGCGTTCACATCAAGTGCCATTGAGCAGCGTCAAAGAAAACCCTCAGCATCTTAAACAGTTGGAAGACTGGTTACGCAGCTACAAGCCTGAGCAATTGTTTGATGCCAATGGTACGCTGATCCCAGCCCTGAAAGCCTTAGCGCCCAAAGGCAATCGCCGCATGAGTGCCAACGCCCATGCCAATGGCGGCTTGTTGCGTAAAGCACTGCGCATGCCGGATTTTCGTGATTACGCACTGGCGCTGGATAAACCGGGCAACGTTTCAGCTGAAAATACCCGGCCTCTAGGCAAATTTTTACGCGACATCATGCGCGAAAACATGACTAACTTCCGTGTGTTTGGACCGGATGAAAACAGCTCGAATAAACTGGACGATGTTTACGCCGTCAGCAAAAAAACCTGGCTGGCTGATCGTTTTCCGGAAGATACCGATGGTGGGGAATTATCTGCCGATGGTCGCGTCATGGAAATGTTGTCTGAACATACTTTGGAAGGTTGGCTGGAAGGCTATTTGTTAACGGGGCGTCATGGCTTTTTCTCCACTTACGAAGCCTTTGTGCACGTGATTGATTCCATGTTCAATCAACATGCCAAATGGCTGGCGATGGCTAAAGCCGTATCCTGGCGCGCGCCGGTTTCGTCACTGAATTTGCTGATTACCTCAACCGTCTGGCGGCAAGATCACAACGGTTTTACCCATCAGGACCCAGGCTTTTTGGATCTTGTAGTCAACAAAAGCTCCGAGGTGACGCGAATTTATCTGCCACCTGATGTCAATTGCCTGTTGTCAGTCGCCAATCATTGTTTGAACAGCACTAACTACATCAACGTGATCGTCTGCGATAAACAAAAACATCTGCAATACCTGGATATGGATGCAGCGATCAAGCATTGCACTAAAGGCATCGGCATTTGGGAATGGGCCAGCAGTGATGGCAATGTCGAGCCTGACTTAGTCATGGCAAGTGCCGGGGATATTCCGACCAAAGAAGCATTAGCCGCCACCGCCTTGCTGCGTGAATTCTTCCCTGACATTAAAATTCGTTTTATTAACGTCGTGGATTTGTACAAATTGGCGCCCACCAGTGAGCATCCGCATGGTTTGTCGGATCGAGATTTTGATAGTCTGTTTACTTTGAATAAACCGATTATTTTCAATTTCCATGGTTATCCGTGGCTGATACACCGTCTGGCTTATCGTCGTAATAATCATAAAAACCTGCACGTGCGTGGCTACAAAGAAAAAGGCAGCATCAACACGCCGCTGGAACTGGCCATTCAAAACGAAATTGACCGCTTCAGTCTGGCTATCGACGCAATTGATCGTATTCCAGCCTTGCAGGTGACAGGTGCCCATGTAAAACAAAAACTGCGTGATCGTCAGATTGAATGTCGGGCATATGCTTATGAGCATGGTACTGACAGGCCGGAAGAAGATCATTGGCAATGGCCTGGCACGGTTTAGATTAGCGGGTTTAGCATCATGAGCGCCTGCCTACTGGTGATTAATGCCGGTTCGTCGAGCATCAAGTTTACGCTGTATGGCTTGACTGAAGACACCGATCTTGCCGTTGAGATAAATGGGCAAGTTGCAGGGGTAGGCGCTCAGGGGCAATTTACCGCTTCCGACGCCGCTGGTAATAAGCTCATTGATCAACAGTTGCCACCCCACGTAGTGGCTCTACATAGTCAAGCCTTTGAGGTTATTTATCACTGGCTGTTAGGTTATTTACAGGGTCGGACGTTGTTGGCAGTGGGGCACCGTATTGTACATGGGGGCCAGTTCTATGCGGCCCCCTCGCTCATTAACGATCAGGTGTTTGAGCATCTTGAAGCGCTAATTCCGCTGGCTCCACTGCATCAGCCACACAATCTTGCGCCCATTCGGGAATTACAAAAACTTTTACCGACTTTACCGCAAGTGGCCTGTTTTGATACGGCTTTTCATTACACGCAACCAGAAGTTGCTCATCGACTCGCTTTACCCAGAAAGTTTGCCGAAGCTGGTCTTCGGCGTTATGGCTTTCATGGGCTGTCTTATGAATATATTGCCAATTTACTCCCGCAATTAAAGCTTGCTGGTGCGCGTGTCATTGTTGCGCATCTTGGCAGTGGTGCCAGCCTTTGCGCGTTAAAAGACGGCCGAAGTGTTGCGACGACCATGGGTTTTTCACCATTAGATGGTTTGGTGATGGGCACGCGCTGCGGCAGTCTTGATCCGGGCGTATTGTTGTATTTGATGGATTATTACCAGATGGATGCCCGTGCGCTGGAAAAACTGCTTTATTTTCAATCTGGGCTGTTGGGAATTTCGGGCATTTCAGCCGATATGGCTACCTTGTCTGCCAGTCCAGACCCACATGCCCAAGAAGCTGTTGAATCATTTGTATATAGAGTGACTCGAGAACTAGGTTCGTTGGCAGCTGCGCTCGGCGGAATTGAAGCGCTAGTGTTTACGGGCGGCATCGGCGAACATTCTGAAATAATTCGTCAACGGATTTGCGAACAGGCGGCTTGGTTGGGAGTTACGATAGACAGCACCGGAAATCAACAACAAAGCAGTCGGTTTTGCATTTCAAAATCAGACTCTGCAGTCACGGCATGGGTGGTACAGACTGACGAGAATCTGATGATTGCTCGTCACACCTTAAAATTACTTATTAGCAAATAGACACCTGAATTATCTGCAGAATTTGATTAAACCTGTATAGGTTATTTGTATTAAAAGTAAGGCTTCTATTGTAAATTTATAAGCAAATGCTAATATTCTATCTTTCAAGCATTTTTGATGATGCTTATTTCAACTGGTTCGCAAGTCAGAACGTTTTTTGAGGAGAAAAGTATGATTACAGACGGAGTAGTGGAATTATCACGCTGGCAATTTGCGGTAACGTCTTTGTATCACTTTTTGTTTGTGCCATTGACGTTGGGGTTGTCGTTTTTGCTGGCGATTATGGAATCAACCTATGTCATGACCGGCCGGGAGATTTACAAAGATATGACCCAGTTTTGGGGCAAGTTATTTGGCATCAACTTCGCGCTGGGAGTGACGACCGGGTTGACCATGGAATTTCAGTTCGGCATGAATTGGTCTTACTTTTCCCATTATGTCGGCGATATTTTTGGAGCGCCATTGGCTATTGAAGGCTTAATGGCGTTTTTTTTGGAGTCTACCTTTGTCGGCCTGTTTTTCTTTGGGTGGGACAAACTAGGCAAGGGGCAGCATCTCTTCGTCACTTGGCTTGTTGCCTTAGGCACCAATTTGTCGGCATTGTGGATTTTGGTTGCCAATGGCTGGATGCAGAATCCGGTAGGTTCGGAATTCAACTATGAAACCATGCGTATGGAAATCACCAGCTTTGCTGATCTGATATTCAATCCGGCAGCGCAGGTTAAATTTGTACATACTGTGGCCGCAGGTTATACCACTGCGTCAGCGTTTGTATTGGGTATCAGCGCGTATTACATGCTTAAAGGCCGTGATGCGGCATTCGCTCAAAGGTCTTATACCATTGCCGCTGGCTTCGGGTTGGCGGCGGTATTGTCAGTTATTGTACTGGGTGATGAGAGCGGCTACACCGATGGTGAAGTGCAAAAAGCCAAACTCGCTGCTATTGAGGCAGAATGGCATACCGAAGAGCCGCCAGCGGCATTTACTGTCATTGGCATACCTGATCAAGAAACGATGGAAACGCACTACGCGATTAAAATACCTTGGGTTCTTGGGCTGATTGGTACTCGATCAATTGACGAACCGATTACCGGGCTGTCAGAGATTTTGGCAAAAAATCGGTTGCGGGTGCGTGAGGGTATAAATGCTTACAAATTGTTACAGTTGTTAAGAGACGGTGATAAAAGTACTCAAACACGTGCTCAGTTTGAACACTACAAAAAGGACTTAGGTTATGGGTTGTTGCTTAAGCGTTATACCGACAATATAGCCGATGCCACTGATCAACAAATCGAGCAAGCTGCCCAGTACTCAATGCCACGGGTATTGCCGTTGTTTTGGACATTTAGAGTTATGGTCATCTGTGGTTTTATCAGCTTAGCCGTATTCGGCTTGGCGTTTATTGCCAGTTCAATTCGTAAATGCAGGCAGACATGGCTGTTACGTTTAAGTCTGTACACCATTCCCTTGCCTTGGATTGCCTGTGAAATGGGCTGGTTTGTGGCAGAAGTAGGTCGGCAACCTTGGACAATTGCCGAGATTTTACCTACCTTTTTAAGTGCCTCGTCTTTATCTGAGATGGATTTATATATCAGTCTGGCCGGTTATGTTGGCTTGTATACGGTGTTCTTGATCATAGAAATGTTTCTGATGCTCAAGTTCATTAAATTGGGCCCCAGCAGCTTGCACAAAGGCCGCTATCACTTTGAAATCGCAGAAGGAGCAGTACGATGACATTCGATTACGAAACTATGCGTTTTATTTGGTGGGCGTTTTTAGGCGCCTTATTGATTGGCTTTGCCATCACCGGCGGTGCGGATTTAGGGGTAGGGACGCTTTTACCTTTTTTGGGTAAAAACGATGCCGAGCGCCGGGTGATAATCAACTCAGTTGGGCCTACTTGGGAAGGTAATCAGGTCTGGTTTGTCACTGCTGGCGGTGCATTATTTGCCGCTTGGCCAATGGCGTATGCGGTGGCTTTTTCTGGGTTTTATTTAGCATTATTTTTGACGTTGTCAGCTTTATGGCTGCGTCCAATCGGTTTTGATTACCGGAGTAAATTGGCTAATTCAACCTGGCGTAATAGCTGGGATTGGGCCTTGTTCGTTGGCGGCTTTGTGCCCTCATTGATTTTTGGTGTGGCGTTTGGCAATTTATTGCTTGGCGTGCCGTTTCAATTAGATGACGACATGCGGATTTTTTATCAAGGCAGTTTTTGGCAATTGCTAACGCCTTTTGCCTTGTTGGCCGGTGTTGTTAGTCTGTCAATGCTGCTCACCCACGGCGCGGTATTTTTGCAGATGAAATCGGTTGCCGACATCAATGAGCGTAGCAAGAAAGCTGTTACATTTTTTGTTGTATTGACGCTAGTGGCTTTTGCTTTTGGTGGTGTTTGGATTGCTAATATGGACGGCTATCATGTTGCGTCTGAAATCTTACATGACGGGCCATCGAATCCGTTATTGAAGTTTGTCCATAAAGAAAATGGACTATGGCTCAATAACTTCCGAATATATCCCCTCTTATGGAGTATTCCAGGATTGGCTTTTGTCGCGGGATTTGCCACCTTGGCTTTATCTAAAGTGGATCGCCCCGGCTTAGCTTTTATCAGCAGTTCTTTGACTATGACGGCGATCATATTAACTGCCGGCGTAGCCATGTTTCCTTTTCTCATTCCCTCCAGCTTATCTCTCAATAGTTCGCTAACGGTGTGGGATGCAAGTTCAAGTCTCACCACTTTAAAAATCATGTTTTGGGTGACAGTGATATTTTTGCCGATAGTAATTGTATATACCAGCTGGGTATTCCGCGTACTGCGCGGCAAAATCACCGTTGAACACATTGTCGCTAACGATCATACGGCGTATTAGGAGACTGCTATGTGGTATTTCACCTGGATACTTGGATTATTACTCGCCTGTTCATTGGGGATTATCAATGTACTTAGACTGGAAGCGCAGGAAACTTGGGATAAGGAACACATCCCGGTTGATGCATTAACGCAGTTGATAACTCGTGACGCTATGCTGGTCAGATTAAGAGAAAAAATTGAAAACACCCGGCGTAGCGGGTTTCCGTTCTCACTGATTTTTATCAGTCTAACTGAGTTTAAGAATAAGCATAATCTGCAACCTCATGAAATGGATGCTACCTTGCGCAGTGCGGTCGATTGTCTTAAAGAAGACATTAGAAATGGTTTGGATATAGCCGCCCGTATGGATGAACAGGATTTTGTAATTGCCATGCCTGGAGCGCCTTTACACAGAGCCGAACAGGTCGCATTGAAAGTCAAAAACGATATTTTTGCCAAAGTCAGAACACCGCAGAATTTGGCTGTGGAAATTAATGTCGGCGTGGCGGAGTATTCCGAACATGCGGTAGAATTTGGTGAAACGATTGAAACTATTGAGCATGAAGTAAACGAATTGCTTCGAATTGCTACGGCAAAAAGCGCTAATTAGTCCTTAGAACCCGCATAAAAAAACCGGCTTATGCCGGTTTTTTTATGCGGGTCAGTAACTGTTTTAAGATAACTATAAATTCTTATCTGCTTAAGCCATCGACTATAATCGGCACATTCATTTAATAGATAGAGTAAGCAAATGCCTGTAGATATTTTGATCGTTATTCTTGCAACTGCTGTGGTGCAATCCATTTTCGGTGTCGGCGTATTGTTGTTTGGCACGCCGTTAATGCTGTTATTGGGGTATGGCTTTGTCGATGCACTGTCGGTATTGCTGCCGGTGTCTCTGGCCATTAGCTGTTTGCAGTTATTAAAACATCACCATCATATTGATCATGCGCTGTATAAAAATGTGCTGATTTATAGTGTGCCTTTGATAATGGCATTTTTATTTTTAGTAACCAGCGTCAAAATCAATATTGGTTTGATAATCGGTGCTTTACTGATATTTGTGGCTGTGAAGAGTTTTTCGGCAACGATAGAAAATGCCCTGCAATGGGTAGTTAGATACGAGCGAGTGTATCTAGCAATTACCGGTCTGGTGCATGGTATGAGCAACTTGGGCGGGTCGTTGTTGACGGTAATGATTTACAGCAAAAAATACCCTAAGGATCAAACCCGTGCGACCGCAGCTGCTTGTTACGCCACCTTCGCTTTTTGTCAGTTGCTGACTTTGTACTTGATCGGTAGCGAATTCCAAATACCTTACAGCGACAGAATCAGTTTGGTGCAGGTGGGCATAGTGATGTATTTATTCACCGAAAAAGTGCTGTACAACAGTATTGACAATGAAAAATACGCTAAGTTGTTTACTGTATTTTTGTTTGTGGCGGGTGTAACTTTAATTCTTAAGTCTTTGTAATCGTGGAGAAACCAGTGAAAGAATTGCTTAAAAAACCATTTAATTATTTTTTGATCGGCGTATTGGCGGTGATACCTGTCGTTATCGTTTTACAAATCATGATTTTTGTTAGGGACAGGGTTTCTGATTTGTTTCAACTGGTTTACGGTTACTCGGATAACTATTTCTACACCGTGCTGTTTTTTACGGTCAGCTTTTTAATTTTGGTTTATATCGGCCATAAAATCGCCCAGGAAGGACGTTCTTGGGTGATTGCAATTATTGATTCTGTGATTGAAAAAATCCCTTTTCTTAACACTATCTATCGAGTGCTAAAAAAAGTGATCAATATGTTTTCATCGCACGATAAGGCTATCTCAAAGGAGGTCGTGTATGTGGAATATCCCAAAGAAGGCGTGTGGGTACCGGCTTATGTGACTAACAAGCATGACGATAAATATATTTTGTTTATTCCTACATCGCCCAATCCAACGTCTGGATTTACCGTGATAGTCGATAAATCTAAAGTGATAGCATCAGCGATGAATATTGAAGAAGCCACCAGCTTTATTGTCAGTGTTGGCGTGGATTTCGACAAAGCCGCCGAAACCAGCCGTTTAATTTAGCAACCGTCTATTACTGATAAGGCGCAAATTATGAACAACCTATTTAAAGTAGCAGTAGTTTCGTTGCTGTTATTTTTGGCGGCCTGTAATGAAAATGCTGAGCCTATTAAAACATCGGATAAAGAAGTGTTTAAAACACAAACAGAAGCATTGGAAAAAGCCAAGCAAGTTGAACAGGTGCTGATAGACGATGCCGAAACACAACGCAAAAATATCAACGCTCAAACTCAATAATCTGAATTTAACTATGACCAAAATTCTCGCTTTTTCCGGCAGTGCCCGGACTGATTCTTATAATCAAAAGTTGGTAAAAATCGCTGCACTTGGCGCAGAACAAGCTGGGGCGCAAGTCACTATTATCAGTTTGGCGGATTTTTCGATGCCTATTTTTAATCAAGACAGTGAAGCCGCCGAAGGTATTCCTGAAGTGGCCCAGCGATTTAAGCAGCTGTTGATTGAGCATGATGGTTTTTTAATTGCTTCGCCGGAATACAATAGTGCATTTAGTCCGTTACTGAAAAATGCGATTGATTGGGCTAGTCGCAGGGCGGGCGATGAGCCGCCTTTATTGGCTTATCGAGGTAAAACTGCGGTAATTATGGCAGCTTCACCGGGTGCTTTGGGTGGTTTGCGAGGCCTGGTTTTTTTAAGATTGCTGCTAAGCAATATCGGTGTTACGGTGCTACCTGAACAGCACGCATTGTCTCAAGCAGGCCAAGCGTTTGACGCAGATGATGGTTTGCTTGATGAGTCAGTCAGAAGCACAGTGATGAATTTGGGATCTGTGCTGGCAAAGACGATAATAAAGCTTAAGCAATAAATTTTTAAAGTTACTTCTGGAGTGGCTTTTGACCCTGCTTAAAGCAAATTTAAGCAGGGTTTTTTACTAAGCGATACTGGCCAATTACTCGATTACTTGGAGAAAATTTCTCATGACAGACAATAATCAATCAGACAACGCATCGTTGCGAATAAAAGAGCCGGATGAATTAACGCCGGAACAATTTAGTATTTGTCGCTTAAAAAGCACGGAACCGCCATTTACAGGTAAATATGTCGATTGTAAAACCGATGGCATTTATCAATGCGTGTGCTGCGGCAACGCCTTGTTTGATTCGAAAACTAAATATGATTCCGGCTCCGGCTGGCCTAGTTTTTGGCAGGTATTGTCTGAAAATAGCGTCGCCGAACACGCTGATACCACGCATGGCATGCGCCGCGTTGAAGTGACTTGCAAAGCCTGTGATGCGCATTTAGGCCATGTGTTTACAGATGGTCCCGCACCGACAGGGCTGCGTTACTGTATTAATTCCGCGGCATTGCATTTACAGGAAAGGGCATGAGCGCCAGACGTCAAGTAGAGCATTTATTAAAGTTTATTGATGCCAGTCCCAGCCCTTGGCATGCGGTTGCTAGTGTAGAAACGCAGCTACTGTCTTTTCAGTTTGTTAAGTTAGATGAAGCTGACAAGTGGCAATTAAAACCAGGAGGACGCTATTACGTTGTGCGTGATGATTCTTCCGTTATCGCTTTTGTATTAGGTGAAAAGACATTACTTGAAACTGGTTTTAAGATTATCGGAGCTCATACTGATTCGCCTGGCTTAAGAATAAAACCTAAACCAGCTACCGGTATGGATGCTTTGTTACGACTGGGTGTTGAGGTTTATGGTGGACCGATTTTGGCAACGTTCACAGATCGTGATTTAAGTTTAGCCGGACGAGTGGTTTATAAAAATGAACAAGGCCACATAGTTAGTAAGTTAATTAGTTTTGATCAACCTTTATTACGGTTACCTAATTTAGCGATACATATGAATCGTGCTGTGAATGAAGAGGGGTTGAAACTTCACAAGCAGTTCGAATTGCCGTTAATTCTCACGCAATTGTCGGAACAGCAATTGCCGCAGGATTACTTTTTGGCACTTTTACAGCAGCAGATAGGTGTTGAGGCAACGCGATTATTATCATGGGAGCTTAATGTTTACGACACTCAAAAGGGCGCGTTATGGGGCGCTGAGCAGGAGTTTTATGCCGACAGTCAGTTAGATAATCTGGCTTCCTGTCATGCCGCGTTGCAAGCACTAATTGATGATTCAGTACTGAGTGCAGAAGCTACTGTAGTATGTGGGCTGTTTGATCATGAAGAGATAGGCAGTGAGAGTAATAAAGGCGCAGATGGCAGCTTTTTACCTGATGTTCTGCAACGCATTGCTTGGGCACAGCAAATTCAAGGTGAGGATTTGGTTAGGTCGTACGCAAAAAGCTTTATGATTAGTGCCGATATGGCGCATGCCTATCAACCCAATTTCCCCAATGCTTACGATCCTGAGCATAAGGTAAGGGTCAATGAAGGGCCGGTAATCAAAATTAATGTTAATCAGCGCTACAGTTCTGAAAGCGTATCTGCCGCTCAATTTGCTGGTTGGTGTGAGCAGGCGGGAGTGCCTTATCAAACCTATTCTCATCGCTGTGATTTAGCATGCGGCAGTACTATTGGACCAATGGTCTCGGCTCGGTTGGGGATTCGCTCGGTAGATGTTGGTAGTCCGCTTTGGGCAATGCACAGCATCAGAGAAAGTGCAGGTGTGTATGATCATGCTTATTTAATAAGCGTGTTAAAAACGTTTTTTGTTAGCTAGCATTAAACCAATTGTTGACTAAGCTTAAGCGTTTTGATGAATGACTACAGGCTATGTCAAAAAATCCAGCACTTCGATCGTTCGACAAAGCTCTCCTGAGCTTACCGAAGGAATCGCGACTCAGTGCGCATGCTGCCTTATAAATCATTGGATCCATTCGTAGCAAGTTTGTCTAACCATGAATGGAATAGTTTTTTGAGATTTCTTATAGCTTCTCTTATTTCGCGTTAATAGCTGGGCAATACCGAATAATAAAATGAATTTTATCTACACGACATTGTTGCTGGTCTGCTTGAGCATCTGCCTGCCGGTGGGCTTGGTTGTGGCTGATGAAGACAATGCCGAATTTAAAGTCAAAGCAGGTTACTTATACAATTTTACGAAATTTGTGACTTGGCCCAAAGACGACTCAACAACCTTTAATATTTGTATTTTGGGTAATGATCCCTTCGGTGAGTTGATCGATCCTATCGAAAAGAGAACAGCTTTTGGTTTGCCTATCAAGCTGTTCAGAATTAACACGATAAGTAATACACAACGTTGTCATATTGTTTATATAGGTTCTGGCACCAGGGAACAGGTTGCCCAAAAGGGCGCGTTGGTTATTCGTGATATAGGTAATACCTTGTCGGTGGGTGAGGGTGAGGCCTTTGCAGAAGGCTTGGGCATGATTGGTTTTGTTAGCAGGGAGGGCAGAATAAAGCTTCAAGTCAATTTAAAAAACCTACAACAAAGTGGCTTGACGGTCAGTGCTAAGTTGCTTGAAGTGGCTGAAATTGTAGGGGGTAACGGTCATGATTAAGTTGATTCGTAACCTACCCATCAACCGTAAGTTATTATTAATACTGCTTTTTTCCAGTGTGACGTCGCTATTGTTTGCCGGCGTACTCTTGGTTGTATTGGAAATTTCAGAATTTCAACGCGCTACCAGCGATGATCTTTCCGCTTTCGCTAAAATTGTTGGCAATAGAAGTAGTGCGGCCTTACTGTTTGAAGATAAAAATCTCGCTCAAGAAAACCTTGCTGTGCTGCATACCTTGCCAGCTGTGCAAGTATCCTGCCTTTATGATGCTCATAGTGTTGTTTTTGCTGAATTACACAAAAATGAACAAAAGCCTTGGAATTGTCCGGCGCTAATCAAAGCAGAAAAGACGCATTTTGAATTTGGACATCTCGCGGTTATTCAACCGATAATCGAAGATGGTGCAGAAATAGGTACCGTTTATATTCATGCAGATTTAAGCGCCGGTTACTGGCAAAAAATTCAATTTACCGGATTGATATTTTTGGTATTAATTGGTGTATCGATACTCACATTCTTTTTGTCGACACCGCTTCTTAAATTGATTTCTGCACCGATAAAAAAATTGGTAAGCACTGTTAAACAGATAAGTGAGACTCAAGATTTCTCGTTACGTGCCGTTAAAGTAAATAATGATGAAACAGGGGTATTGGTTGATGCATTCAATGCATTGATTGCAACAGTAAATAACCAAAATAAAGCGTTAACCCGGGCAAAAAACCGTTACTTGGCGCTGTATGATGACAATCCGACCATGATATTCAACCTAAATGAGTTTGGTGTGATTTTGTCAGTTAATCGCACCGGCGCTAAACATTTGGGGTCGGCAGTTAAGGATTTACAAGGTTGTTCTATATTCGATTTTGTTCATATCGAGGACATGTCTAGCGTGCATCAACTACTCGAAGATTGCATGTTCCGATCAATGCAGGCGCATAAACAAGATTTTAGACAGATTCGCCATAACGGTCAGGTTATTTGGGTTAGAGCAACAGGTAAGAAAATTACCGACGATGCCGGACAAATCAGTTATTTGTTGGTATGCGAAGATATTACCGAAGCGCGCTTACTGAGTGAAAAAATTGCCTATCAGGCTAGTCATGATTCTTTAACTGGACTCGCCAATCGTAGCCAGTTTGATAACTACATTAAGCAGTCTGTGGTTTCGGCACATGCCGATAATCTGCACCATGTATTGTGCTATTTAGACTTGGATCAGTTTAAGGTTGTTAATGATACTTGCGGTCACTTGGCAGGGGATGAATTACTTAGACAGCTTGGTGATCTGCTTAAAAGAAATATTCGCAGACATGATTTTGTTGCCCGCTTGGGGGGCGATGAGTTTGGTATTTTGATGCATGATTGCTCATTAAGTGAGGCATTTGTAGCCTGCGAAAAACTGCGCGATATGGTTAGAGACTTCCATTTCGCGTGGGAAGATAGAAGTTTTACCATAGGCGTCAGTATCGGAATTTCTGCAATAACCGGCACCAGCAGTAGTGCTGTTGATCTACTCAAAGAAGCCGACGCTGCCTGTTATGCCGCCAAAGACAAAGGCCGCAATAGAGTGCATGTTTACCGTCCTGACGATGAAGAATTAGCTATGCGTCAGGGTGAAATGCAATGGGTAGAAAGAATTCAACAAGGCTTGGCACAGAATCGTTTTTGTTTGTATGGACAACCTATTGTTGCAATCGGCCATGATGAAGAAGGCTTACATTTTGAAACCTTGGTGCGTTACCAAGATGAAAATGGTCGAATAATTCCACCGGGCGCATTTTTACCAGCAGCCGAGCGATATAACCTGGCATCAGAACTTGATCGTTGGGTTGTTAGCCATTTATTTGCTTGGATGGCGCAAAAAGAAGGCTTTCTTCAGCAACTCTCGGTTTGCTCGGTGAATTTGTCAGGTGTATCAATGTCTGATGAAACAATGTTGGCGTTTATCTCAGAACAATTTGATATTTGGGGTATTCCGGCGCATAAAATTTGTTTTGAGGTAACGGAAACAGCCGCTATTGCCAATTTATCGTATGCCACCAATTTTATTCATCAATTACGTGACAAAGGCTGTTCGTTCTCACTGGATGATTTCGGTAGCGGCTTATCATCCTTTGCTTATTTGAAAAACTTACCAGTCGATTATCTAAAAATTGACGGTTTATTTGTTAAAGATATTCTTGATGACAAAGTTGATCTGGCGATGGTCAAGTCAATCAACGAAGTAGGGCATGTGATGGATAAAAAAACCATTGCTGAGTTCGTTGAAAATGAACAGATTTTTAATCTACTTAATGTCTTGGGAGTCGATTACGCGCAAGGTTATGGTATTGGCAAACCGGTGCCGTTGGACGAGTTGAAGCTGATCAAACCATTTTCGGCGCCGTTGAAATGAAAATGGGTCGTGCTTTAGCAAAATGTTTGAGCGTTATTTGCTTTTTTACTGCAGGAAAGCTTAGCGCTGCTGAAAATATGGACGATTTTTTTGATAAATCACCCGCTGAATTAGCATCTACCCCAGTGACTATTGCTACTGGAACTGCCAAGCCATTAGCAGAGTCAGCGGCAGTTACCACAGTAATTACTGCTGACCAGATTAAATCAATGGGTGCAACCGAGTTGCATGAAGTTCTGGAAACGGTGCCTGGTATGCATGCCAGTGTTCAGGGTTTATCCGGCGATTATAATTACTCCTTACGTGGTATCCGCAACGCTACCAATTCCCAGACATTATTCTTGTTAAACGGCACGCGCATTACTACACCGTTTCGCGGTACATTGATGACCGGCCTGGAGCTGCCGATTGATGCCATTCAACAGGTTGAGGTTATAAGGGGGCCGGGTTCGGCATTGTATGGTGCAGATGCTTTTGCTGGTGTTATCAACATCATTACTAAAAGAGCTAAAGATATTAACGGTGCTGCCGTTGGTGGCAGGGTAGGAGATCATGATACACAAAGCGGCTGGGGACAATATGGCACTGAATGGGCAGGTTGGAATGTGGCAACCAGTCTTCAATATCAGCATACCGGCGGTGATGGCGGACGGATGCTTAAAGCTGATGCTCAGACAGTGCTTGATAATAAAACCGGAACTCAGGCATCTCATGCCCCTGGCGCATTGAATTCGCGGCTGGAGTCTTTAAACGCCCACCTTAATTTACAACGTAAGCACTGGGACATCGGTTTCTGGGCCTTTAATGCTGAAGGTGATATGCGTGCGGGTGTGGCGGGTGCGTTGGATCCTAATGGCGTAGCAAACGGGGAACAATATTTAGGGGATGTGCGGTTTTCGACTGAAGACTGGTCTGAAAATTGGGAGTTATTAGCTCACGCCAGTTATTTACATAACAATGTGCAGTCAAAGGCTAAGTTGTTTCCTGACGGTGCTATGTTGCCATTAGATGCCGCGGGTAATATAAATCCGTCTGGAACAACAATAGCATTATTTCCTTGGGGTGCTAAAGATTATGCCAGCCAAGTTGAGGATATTCCTGCAGTTGAAATCAGTGCTATTTATCGTGGCTTGGACAAACACTTATTCCGGTTTTCTGCGGGATTTCGATACGAATCGATTACTACCAGTGAAAGTAAAAATTATGGTGCTGGCGTGATTGATGTAAATTCGCTATCTCCATCTCCTTTGCCAGGGATTGGGTTGGTTAACGGTAGCCTAACCACTACCACCGGTACACCTTATGTTTATTTACCTGACACCCAGCGCACTATTTGGTCCTACGTTGCCCAAGACGAATGGCAGCTTGCAGAAGATTGGCAGTTGACTGCCGGTGTCCGATATGACGAGTATTCTGATTTTGGCGGCACCATCAACCCGCGTGCCGCGTTGGTGTGGAATATCAATACTCAAGTAACATCAAAATTGCTGTACGGTCGTGCCTTTAGAGCGCCAAACTTTTCTGAGCAAGGCAACCAAAACAATCCAGTGTTATTAGGAAATAGAAGCTTAAAACCGGAAACGATTAATACTTATGAATGGGCGATTGATTATCATCCATTTTCTTCACTCAGAACTGCAGCTAATGTTTATTTTTATAAAATTGATGAACACATAGATTTAGTGAAAAACACTAATAATGCCAGCTCTACTTTTCAAAATAATGCTGATCAAAAAGGTGTGGGTACCGAGCTGGAAGCTAATTGGCAAGTCAACGAACAGTGGCGGTTGATGGGTAACTATGCTTGGCAGCATACTCAAGTCGATCATCACAATGTCAGTCAAGTTGCTGGAGTCCCAGAGCATCATGTATATTTTGCTGCGGCTTGGCAGTTTATGCCGAAATGGCAACTACAACCGCAGATAAATTGGATCGGTAGCCGGATTAACCCCATTGCAAGCAACGGCACATTGGATGATTACGAAACAATTGATTTCACCTTGAGAGGCAAAAAACTATTTGGACATCTTAATCTGACTGCTTCTTTGCGAAATGCATTTGATGTCACTCCTTATGAGCCATCGGCTGTCGAGATAGGCGGAAATTTACCCATGCCGGGCAGGAGTTTTTATCTTGAAGCTTCAATCAATTTTTAATGCGAACAGTGGTTAAGTTGTCAACAGCGAATCAAATTGAAAAGCAGCGAATTAGATTTGCAATAGCTATAAGTTGCTTAGCAACGTTGCTCGTGTCCAATGCCGCTGTCTCTGAAGAGATGGACATGTTTTTTGATAAATCTCCCGCTGAATTAGCCGCTATGCCAGTGACTATAGCTACCGGCACCGCAACACCATTATTAAAGTCTGCAGCGGTAACTACGGTAATTACTGCGGAACAAATCAAATCCATGGGGGCGACCGAACTGCATGAGGTGTTGGATACCGTGCCAGGTTTTCACGCCAGTGTGCAATCATCGACCGGCGATGTTAATTACACCGTACGAGGTATGCGTAATGCTACCAATTCGCAATTGTTAGTGTTGTTAAACGGTACTCGCTCTACTGTGCCATATCTCGGTTCTAACATGACCGGGTTGGAATTGCCTATTGAAGCAATTCAGCAAATAGAAGTGATACGTGGACCAGGTTCAGCGCTATATGGCGCCGATGCTTTCGCTGGGGTAATTAATATCATCACTAAAAAAGCCAAGGATATTGCTGGCGTCAATGTGGGTGGGCGGGTAGGTGATCACGATACTCAGAGCGGTTGGGGACAATATGGTGAGCAATGGGCCGGCTGGGATGTCGCGGCTAATTTTCAATATCAAAACACCGATGGCGATCAGGGGCGAATGCTGAAATCAGATCATCAAACAGTTTTAGATAAAGCCTTTGGTAGCAATGCCTCACATGCACCAGGTGCTTTGAACACGCAGTATAAAACCTTCAATGGACATCTTAATCTCCAGCGTAAACATTGGGATCTCGGTTTCTGGGCTTTTAATGCCGATGGCGGGACACGCGCAGGTAATACTGTCGCCTTGGATCCTAATGGCAAAGTCAATGCTGAGCAATATTTGGGAGATGTACGATTTTCAACGGAAGATTGGTTTCAACAGTGGGAGTTTTTAGCTCATGCAAGTTATTTAAGAGCCGCTTTTCAAGCGAATTTACAAGTTTTTCCTGATAACGCAATTGTCACTATAGACAGCGATGGTAATACTTTACCAAAAGCAAATTCTATTGGCACGCGTACGTTTGTAAATGGAATTAATGCCAACGTGGGGCGTGTTGAAGAAGTCCCTGCACTTGAGTTGAGCGCTATTTTCAAAGGCTGGACTAATCATTTACTCCGAGCAACAGCTGGTTTTCGCTATGAGCAGATCACCACAAGTGATTATAGGAACTTTGGTAAGGGTATTGTTGATAGTAATTCACCGCCAGTAATTGATGGCACATTAACCAATATCACTGATACGCCTTATGCCTATTTGGCGGATACGCAACGTAATATTTGGTCTGCTGCATTGCAGGACGAATGGCAGTTAGCCGATGATTGGCAGCTAACTGCAGGTGTACGTTACGATCATTATTCTGATTTTGGTAGCACGGTCAATCCTCGAGCCGGATTGGTGTGGGACATTAACCAAGAACTAACCACAAAATGGTTATATGGTCAAGCCTTTAGGGCGCCGGCATTTGCTGAGCAAGGCGCGCAAAATAATCCGGTGCGATTGGGAAATAAAAATTTAGAACCGGAAACAATTCAAACCTATGAGTGGGCGTTTGATTATCGCCCGTTTTCATCACTCAGAACTGCAGTTAATTTGTACTATTACCAAATTGAAGACCTCATAGCACTTGTACCTGATAGCGGTAGAACAAGCTCTACCTTTCAAAATACCGGTAAGCAAGACGGTTACGGAACTGAATTTGAATGGCATTTGCAGGCCAATGCACAATGGTCATTATTAGGAAATTATGCTTGGCAGAAAGCAATTAATCAGCAAACCAACAACCGGGTGTCTGGTGTGCCAGAGCATCAAGTGTATGCCGCCGCCGTTTGGCAATTTTTACCGAAATGGCAGCTTCAGCCTCAGCTTAACTGGATAGGTAGCCGCATTAATCCCATTCCAGAAAATGGTTCGTTAAACGATTACCAAACCATTGATTTCACCTTAAGAGGAAAAAAGTTATTCGGACAACTTTATGTTGCGGCATCGTTACGTAACGCTTTTGATGCTACCCCGAGTGAACCTGTAGCCGCCAAAATTGGTGACAATCTCCCTATGCCTGGAAGAAGCTTTTACCTTGAAGCCTCAATCCATTTTTGATTTGACTAATCTTGCTCCCTTCGATGGAGAGCTCTATTTAATCAAGCAGTTTTATTCATCCCCTGAAGCTCAATTGTTATTTACTGAGTTACAAAGCAGTCTTGCCTGGCAAGAAGAAGCCATTTTTATTTTTGGCAAGTCGATTAAAGTACCTCGGTTGATCTGTTGGATCGGCGATGCTGATGCTTACTATCGGTATTCAGGCGTTGATCATCAGCCAAGCCCATGGACGCAAAGCTTACAGGCGATCAGGCAGCGTGTAGAGCAGCAATGCCAACACAGTTTTAATAGTGTTTTAGCTAATCTGTACCGTGATGGCCAAGATTCGATGGGCTGTCATGCTGATAATGAAAAAGAGCTAGGGCTAACTCCTTTGATTGCTTCGTTGAGTCTAGGAGAAGAGCGGTTGTTTAGATTGCATCATAAACAACGAAAAGAGCGCCTGGATGTGTTCTTACAAAACGGGGATCTATTAATTATGGCCGGTGCTTTGCAGCATCATTGGTTGCATAGTTTACCTAAGACTAAAAAATCGAAAAATCCAAGAATAAATTTAACTTTTCGTAAGATATTCATCGATTAAAAACTAGCCCTGTCTAAGTTGGATTGGTGTTTGTTAATTCCAGTAATTGCCTTTGTTAGTCAACATAGTCCATTTACTTAAATCTTTTTTGGCTACACCCTCAAGTAAATTTGCCACATTGATTGTGCATGGTTGTCGTCTGCCATGGTAATCAGTTAATGGCCCAATCTCGATAAAGTTTATGCCAAGCATTGTAAAAAAGCGTATCAATGCCGGTTCCATAACTGCATACCAATCTTTAATGCCATGGTCATGACTTATTTTGATCAAACAAGCAAATAAAGCCAAAGTGATGTGGGGGAAAATACGTCGTTCGTCTAGCGTAAAAATATTCCCCTCGTCACCGTTCATAGGAAACTCGTTTTTTCTTCGTCTAAATTCTTTCGAAATGCAAAATCGGGAAGCTTCCGCCAACGAATGCCGCGAAACATGTGTTAACGCATCAACGTTATCAATTTTGCTGTGTATTTCAATAGGAAATAATTTATCGGGGTTATTTTTCTCGGGGAGAATTAGGCGGGTAGTAGCCATGTAAACATTAAGTTTACGGTGATAAATAAGATAGTGACAAGAGTGCCTATCAAATTCATCCGACTCCATTGCTTCTTGATAATGTGTGGAATCTAAGAAGCTATTTTCAACACAATAAACTTGATAGCGTAGTTTATAGACTTCTTTTTTGAGTTCCTCCGAGTTTGCCGGAACCATTTCAAAATATTCATTAAAAACATCGATAATACTGTTAGGCATATACTTTTAAATTAGATAAATAACAGAGGTAAAAATAAAGTACCCTAACTATAGACGTTATTAATTTAGTCGTGTGTATGCGGTTGTACTATGCGAGATATTTAATTTGAGTATGACATTAAATTAATATTCCCCAATATGAATGGGGAATATTATGTTTGGCTACTAATAAGCCATAGTTTTGTTAGTTGAGATTAAAGCCTATTTTTTAATGGCTTTAAACCCAATATCAGTCCGATAGTAAATACCGTCCCAATATATTTGTTTAGCTAAATCGTAGGCTAAGGTTTGGGCTTGTTGAATATCATCGCCCAAAGCGCAAGCACATAAAACACGGCCGCCAGCGGTAATAATGTCGTTACCTTGCTGTTGAGTCCCGGCATGAAATATTTTGCTATCGTTGATTTCATTGCTTGGCAAACCGGAAATAACTGCACCTTTTTGATAAGCATCTGGGTAGCCACCAGCGGCCAATACCACGCCCAATGCGGCACGGTTATCCCAGTCACTGCTGGTTTTATCCAGCTTTCCGACTAAAGCGGCTTCGCATAGTTCAATCAGATCGCTTTTTAAACGCATCATGATCGGCTGTGTTTCAGGGTCGCCAAAACGGCAGTTATATTCCAGCACTTTGACTGAATCATCAGGACTAATCATTAGCCCTGCATACAGAAAACCGGTGTAAGGTAGGCCATCTGCCGCCATACCCCTGAGAGTCGGTTCAATTACATCGCGCATCACTTTTTGGTGGATTTCAGGGGTAACTACTGGTGCTGGCGAATAGGCGCCCATGCCGCCGGTGTTTGGCCCCAAGTCGCCGTTATCACGCGCTTTGTGATCTTGTGAAGTGGCCATCGGTAAGGCATGTTTACCGTCGGCGATGACGATAAAACTGGCTTCTTCACCGCGCAAAAATTCTTCGATAACGACTCGGTTGCCAGCTTCGCCGAAGACATTACCCGAAAGCATATCTTCGACGGCAGCAATCGCCTCGGCTTCAGATTGCGCAACGATAACGCCTTTGCCGGCAGCTAGACCATCGGCTTTTACGACAATGGGTGCGCCTTGTTGTTTGATATAGGCGATGGCTAGGTCTTTGTCGGTGAACGATTGATAGGCAGCCGTAGGAATATGGTGGCGGATCATGAAGTCTTTACAGAAAGACTTGGAGCCTTCCAATTGTGCGGCTTTGGCGCTGGGGCCAAAGCACTTCAGTCCTGCTGCTTGAAAGCTGTCAACCACGCCTAACACCAACGGAATTTCCGGGCCAATGATAGTCAGGTCGATGGCTTGTTGCTGAGCAAATGCCAATAAACCGGCGATATCGTCAACAGCAATCGCGACATTTTCGACACCCGGCTCCAGTGCGGTACCCGCATTGCCTGGCGCAACAAAGACTTTTTCAACTTTAGTGGATTGTTTGGCTTTCCAGGCCAGTGCGTGTTCACGACCGCCGTTGCCAACGATAAGAATTTTCATAAGTGTCTCTTAGTGTCTGAAATGACGCATGCCGGTAAAGACCATGGCAATGTTATTTTCATCAGCAGCAGCGATGACTTCGGCATCACGCATCGAGCCGCCTGGATGAATGATGGCGGTGATTCCTGCTTCTGCTGCGGCATCAATGCCGTCCCGGAACGGGAAGAACGCATCAGATGCCATTACTGAACCAGGCACTTCCAAACCTGCATCATTGGCTTTGATACCGGCAATTTTTGCGGAATACACGCGACTCATTTGTCCAGCACCGACGCCAATGGTTTGAGCCTGTTTGCTATAGACGATGGCGTTGGATTTCACAAATTTGGCGACTTTCCAGGCGAATAATAAATCCGCTAATTCTTGCTCAGTGGGCGCTCGCTTGCTGACGACTTTCAAATCGGCAGCGGTAATCTTGCCTAAGTCCTTATCCTGGACCAATAAGCCGCCATTGACGCGCTTGTAATCAAAGCCTTTATCTGCAGTATTCCAAGTGCCTGACTCCAGCACCCGCACATTAACTTTGTCGGCCAATACAGTTTGCGCCGCGGTACTCACGCTAGGGGCAATAATGACTTCAACAAATTGCCTACTGACTATCGCCGCAGCAGTTTTTTCATCCAGTTCTCGGTTGAAGGCAATGATGCCGCCGAATGCTGACGTGGGGTCGGTGGCATAAGCTTTATCATAAGCCTCGCTAATGTTATCTGCTTCTGCCACACCGCAAGGGTTTGCATGTTTGACGATAACGCAGGTTGGCTTTTCAAACGATTTAACGCATTCCAGCGCGGCATCGGCATCGGCGATGTTGTTATATGACAGCTCTTTACCTTGCAGCTGAGTCGCAGCGGCGATAGTGCCGGACGCAGGATTTTTTTCTTGATAGAAAGCCGCGTTTTGGTGCGGGTTTTCGCCGTACCGCATGGTTTGTTTACGGTAAAACTGTAAATTCAAGGTTTCCTGAAATACTTCACCGCTAAGATTGCTTAAATAAGTAGCAATTGCCGTATCGTAACGTGCGGTATGTTCAAAACTGGTTAACGCCAGATTAAAACGGGTTTGCGCAGAAAGTTGATTGGCGTTAGCTTTAAGCTCATCAATGATCGAGGCATAGGCGCTGGGATTAACAATAATAGCCACATCAGCATGATTTTTAGCCGCGGCGCGGATCATGGTGGGGCCGCCAATATCGATGTTTTCTATCGCTGTTTCGAAATCACAATCGGGCTTGGCGATGGTTTGTTCAAATGGATACAAATTAACCACGACCATGTCGATAGGCTGAATGCCGTTGGCGCTCATCACCGCATCATCAATCCCCCGACGCCCCAAAATACCACCATGCACCTTGGGATGCAGGGTTTTTACCCGGCCATCCATCATTTCCGGAAAGCCAGTGTAATCTGATACTTCTGTAACGGGGATTTGATGTTCAGCGAGTGTCTTGGCGGTGCCGCCGGTTGATAACAGCTCAATCCCTAGTTGGCTCAATTCACGGCAAAAGTCGACGATACCCGACTTATCGGAAACACTGACCAGCGCACGGGTCACTTTTTTGTTCATGCAAACCTCTTGGAGGAAATTCTAAAAAGGGGTAGGGCAAACTTTATGGGGAGCCCGGTATGGTTGTAGTCGTCTTAAAAATACTGTGTATGATCCGTTGGCTGTGCACAAGGCTCAAAACATAACTGTTTTTAAGGACTTTCTTACGACAAGCCGTATTGATCCAGTTTTTTACGTAATGTGCTGCGACTTAAGCCCAATGCCTTGGCGGCTTTGGTTTGATTGTGACCAAAATGAGTTAATGCCGCTTCCAATAGCGGCTTTTCAACTTCACTAATGACCATGGCATGCAAGCTTACAGCGTCATGACCGCTTAATTGCGAAAGATATAGATCGACCGTTTGTCTGACATAGACAGATAACGGTAACGGAACATTTTTTTTACTATCTATGGGGATAATGTCAGCACTTTTTGGCGATGCATTCATGTTAAGCAGCACTGTCGTTAGTTAAGAGAGTTAAAGGCCGAATGAATCAGCGCTATTTGTTCGGATGGCGTCTGTGCCTGGTTGATGTTGCTTTTCAAATCCTGAGGGATTAATTCGAGTTGCATTAAATACCAACCGATATGTTTCCTGACCATTCTAACACCGCTGACACTGCCATAGAAGCCATGGATTGCATCCAAATGGGCTAGTAAAGTCTGTTTAATCTCGATAACTGTTGGTTTTTCAAGAGCTTTTCCATGTTTAATAAAGTGACTTATTTGTTTAAATAACCATGGATTACCTTGAGCAGCTCGGCCAATCATAATGGCATCTGCGCCGGTTGCAGCAAGGACTGCTTGGGCTTTTTCTGGTGTATCAATATCGCCGTTGGCGATTACCGGGATGTTGATTGACTGTTTTACTTGTCTGATCGTTTCATACTCGGCAGATCCTGTAAATTTACAGGCACGGGTGCGACCATGAATTGTTAACGCAGCAATACCAGCATCTTCGGCGATTTTGGCAATAGCAACGGCGTTACGATTACTAAGATCCCAGCCGGTACGGATTTTTAATGTCACGGGAACATCTACGGCTGTGACAACGGCATCGAGAATTTTTTTAACCAGCGCTTCATCTCTTAATAATGCTGACCCTGCCGCTACTGAACACACTTTTTTGGCAGGACAGCCCATGTTGATGTCGATAATTTGCGCGCCACGTTCAGCGTTTACTTTTGCAGCATCCGCCATGTGCAAAGGATCGGTGCCCAAAATCTGCACTGAGCGCAGACCGCTTTCGCCGCTTTGATCGGCTTTTTGCAACGTCTTTTTATGGTGCTGTAAAGCTGGATTGGAGGCCACCATTTCCGAAACGGCAAGCCCGGCACCAAACTGTTTACAGAGCTCCCGAAATGGCCGGTCTGTGATTCCGGCCATGGGTGCTAAAAGCACATTGTTGGAGAGCTTATAAGGGCCTATATGCATAGGGGATGGTTATGCGCTTATTTTTCTGTAGTTTGCTCGATGTCTTCGTTCCAGATCGGATTGTTGCGATCTTCAGGAGTCAGTTGGTTGACGTCTTCCGGATATAAATGCCAGAAAGATTTATCAATTTTGGCGTTGTTGTAGCCTTCTTTTTTCTCGTGGGTGAACGGGCACCACCAGTTTTCTACGATTTTGACCATATAAGCGTGCCATTCAAATAGCGCAACACTGACCGGGCAATACCAAGTGCAGTTTAAGATCCAGAACAGTTTGGATTGCGCCATGCTGGCCTTAAAAGTAGGTTTCATGGTGATTTGGCTTTTCAAATCATAGCGATGGCTGGCACGATCAGGAATAAAGTCTGATAGTGTTTTGAGGTCTTGGGCCCCCATCATGCGCAAATGATAGTAAGTTAAATAAGCACTGATGAATACAAACGGGAAGGTAAGCAGGGGCAAGTAAATCAGAATCATGCCTATGCCGCGTTGCAACACAGGAATTTTTTGATAGTTTTTGGCGATTTCAACGCGACCAGAACAAGATTCACATGCTTTCATTTTTTATTATCCTCATGATTTTTAGAATTATTAATAGGGTTGCTTGATAAAATATCGTCGTTAAGTAGCTGATAAATACTTTGGCATCCGGCACAGCAAAAAGCCAACTCACCTTGGCGAGTGTTTAAACTGAAGCCCTTGATTTCCACTGGCTGACCACAAAGGGCGCAGGATTTTTTTATAGTAGTGGTCATCACAAGTACCTTGGGGGTTACAAGCTAGAGGAGACGGAGCAAAAATAAGTTTTTAGGTATTCTGTTTCAGGCGCAGCCGGGTCGATAGGATGATCTGGACCTTGACCGCCGCTAGCGAAAAATACCAAATGTCGGTCGATATGTCGCCCGGAAGAACGCAAAATTTCATGTAGATTTTCGCGGCTAAGGTGGTGCGAGCACGACGCCGAAATTAATATGCCATTTTTGGACAACACCTGCAAAGCTAGATGATTTAATCGGCGATAAGCTTCGTAGCCTTGTTTAAAATCTTTTTTGCGTTTGATCAGTGCAGGCGGGTCGAGCACGATAATATCGTAAAGCTCATTGTCTAAACGGGCTTGCTTGAGAAAATCAAATACATCGCTACGCACAAAGCGCATTTTGTCCTGTACTTGATTGAGTTTGGCATTCTCCTCGGCGAGTGTTAACGCCCCTTGTGATGCATCAACACAGGTCACCTCGCTGGCACCCGCTATGGCTGCAGGAATGCTCCATGCGCCGGTGTAAGAAAATAAATCCAACACCCGTTGACCATTGGCAAAACTTGCCAGCTGAGCACGACTGCTGCGGTGGTCGTAAAACCAGCCGGTTTTCTGTCCACCCAAGATGTCTACGACAAATTTTGCGCCGTTTTCTTCGATAATCAGTGGTTCCGGGAGCTTGCCGTAGGCTAATTCAGATTCCATGCTCAGACCTTCTAATTGGCGCTGACTATTATCGTTTTTAAGAATGATGGCTTCGGGGCTGAGAAGATCAATGAGCGCTGTAAACAAAGCCTCTTTGCGTTGTTCCATGCCGGCAGTGGTAATTTGCACGGATAATACCGGGCCAAAACGGTCAATAACTATGCCGGGTAAACCGTCGCTTTCGCCATAAACCAGACGGTAATATGGCTTGGGAAAAAGTTTTTCGCGCAAGCTTAGGGCGTTGCTCAAACGTTCTTTGAAGAAGTTACTGCCACATTTTAAATTGACTTTTCTGGACAGTAAGCGGGCGCAAATAAGTGTTTGAGGATTGACATAGGCCGTGCCCAACCCTTTGCCGTCGGCACCGATGATTTGTACCAAGTCGCCTGCAGCGAACTGCTCCAGGGGTGAGCGCTGCGTATCGACTTCATTGCTGAAAACCCAGCTGTGGCCTTTGCGCAGACGTTTGTCTTCGTTCTTTTTTAGATAAAGTTCAGGATATGCCATGTTAATCGGTAAATTCGAAGGTGTAGCCGCCAATTTTAGTTTTGGGAGCGGCAAGGCTTAGGCTGATTTCACTGGTTGCATCGGGCAATAGCAAAAACGGCGCGGCGGATTCTTTAGGTAAATAGTCATAAGGTTGGAACACGCGTTGACTGAAGGGTAAGCCGGCGTAGTCCAGTAATGTTAATTTTAGCTTTGGATAAGCTTGTTCAAAGGCAGCTTGATTACTAATAACAGCGCTGAAAGCGACAGATTCATCTGTTTTTGTTGTTAGCGCGCCTTGCAGTACTGTTAATTCCTTGGTGTTTCGGTAAGCGGGTAGCTGACAAGTTAAATACCCACAGAATTTTTCCAGCCATGGCCGAAATGTTGGGTTTTGCGGTAATGCTAAGCCTTCAAAGTAACTTAATTGGGCAAATAAGACTGTTAAACCAATTAGTGAGCCAATAAGCCAATATGGTTTTTCAGGTGCCTTTTCTTGGGGTGACAGCCAGGATGTTGTCGCTATCGGTGTTTCCAGATTATCAGTGTCACTGATGGATTCCAGCGCATTGAATAAAGCTAAACATTTTTTCTTTTTGCAACGCACCATGCCGTGGCCAGCTCTTAGCTGTTCGGTAGTCACTTTTTGTAAGGTTCGACATTCGGTGCAGCGGGTAAACATTCTGGTTAGTGCCTGATACCTTCAAGTCGAATCCAGTCTTCTTGTTGCACAGGTTCTGCCATTGATATGAATGGTTGGTAGGCGCTCATGACCGATCCGGCTTGTTCTTCCAAAATACCCGATAAAACAAGGTCGCCGCCTTTGGCTACTAAGCTGGATATTTGCGTGGACATTTCGATTAATGGTTTGGCAAGAATATTAGCCAAGACAATGTCGGCTTCAAACGCACTGAATTGTTCGGGCAAGTAGCAGCGGATTTTATTTTGGACGCTGTTTTTTATAGCATTATCTTGGGTCGCGGTGATCGCTTGCGGGTCAATATCCACGGCGTGAGCTTCTTTAGCGCCCAGTAACACCGCAGCAACCGCAAGTATCCCAGATCCACAGCCATAATCGATGACGGTTTTGCCTGTTAAGTCATGACTTGCGAGCCATTCCAAACACAGCGCAGTGGTAGGGTGGGTGCCGGTGCCGAATGCTAAACCCGGATCTAAAATCAGACATACCGTGCCGGGTTCGTGTTGTTCCTGACCGGTCGGGCAAACCCAGAGTTTGTCGGCAAATTTCATTGGATGGTAATACTCCATCCAGGCGCGCTCCCAGGCTTGGTCTTCGACATCTTCAATCAGCCATTGCTCCAGTGGTGCATTGGCAAATTGTTGGCAAACCTTGGATTTTATAAGTTCCGGCTCAGCATCAAGTTCATACAGGGCAATAACTTGGGTGTTACTCCAGATTTTTGTTTCGCCAATGGCCGGTTCATAGACGGGTTCGTCTTCAGCATCCATGTAGGTAACTGAAACTGCGCCCAGTGAATCGAAGAAATCGGCCAGTTTCGGCGCGCTGTCTTCATCGGTAATAACGGAAATTTGCTGCCAGGCCATAGTGTACGTGTTGAATAAGAGAGGAAAACAGGGTGAACGAATTCACCCTGCTGGTGACGATATTTTAAGAAATACCCAGCTTCTTTTCTAAATAATGAATGTTCTGTCCACCGGCGGCGAACGCGCTGTCATTCATAATGTCATGCTGTAACGGTATGTTAGTTTTAATACCGTCGATAATGATTTCGCTAAGTGCGGTGTTCATTCGCGCGATGGCGCTTTTACGATCTTCGCCATGGGCAATCAATTTGCCTATCATCGAGTCGTAGTAAGGCGGCACTTTGTAACCATTATAGATATGGGTTTCGCAGCGAATGCCTGGGCCGCCGGGCATGTGAAACTGTTCTATCTTGCCGGGGCAGGGCATGAAGGTTTTGGGATCTTCAGCATTTAACCGGCATTCAATAGCATGACCGGTAAATCGAACCTGATCTTGAGTCAGCGATAAACGTTCACCCGCAGCAATACGCAGTTGTTCTTTAACGATGTCAAAGCCGGTGATCATTTCAGTAACGGGATGTTCAACCTGGACGCGGGTGTTCATCTCGATGAAATAAAACTCGCCTTTTTCGTACAGAAATTCAAAAGTGCCGGCACCTAGATAGCCAATATCTACGCAAGCTTTAGCGCAACGTTCGCCGATAAGTTTGCGTTGCTCTTCAGTGATGCCGGGGGCAGGGGCTTCCTCAACCACTTTTTGATGGCGGCGCTGCATAGAACAGTCGCGTTCACCCAAATGGATAGCATTGCCATGAGAATCCGCCATTACCTGAAATTCAATGTGACGTGGGTCTTCCAGGAATTTTTCCATGTACACGGTCGGATTGCCGAATGCGTTGGCTGCTTCAGCTTTGGTCATCGCAATCGCGTTGATCAGGGCTGCTTCGGTATGGACCGTACGCATGCCACGACCACCGCCGCCACCGGCAGCTTTGATAATGACCGGATAACCGACTTCTCTAGCCAGTTTTAGATTCTTTTTGTCGTCATCGCTTAACGGATCGCCATTGCCGGGTACGCAAGGAATGCCTGCAGCCAGCATGGCTTTTTTGGCGGAGATTTTATCGCCCATCATGCGGATAGTGTCAGCATTGGGACCAATAAAGACAAAACCGCTTTGTTTTACTTTTTCAGAAAAATCGGCATTTTCTGACAAAAAGCCATAGCCGGGATGAATAGCTTCAGCATCGGTAACTTCTGCTGCGCTGATGATGGCCGGAATATTAAGGTAACTATCAGCTGAGGCAGCAGGGCCTATGCAGACTGATTCGTCAGCCAGACGCACATGCTTAAGATCACGGTCAGCCTCTGAATGTACTGCAACTACCTTGACGCCTAATTCTCTACAGGCGCGTAATACCCGCAGGGCAATTTCGCCGCGATTGGCGATAACAATTTTATCGAACATGAATCCCCCGTTGATTATTCAATGATGAATAAGGGTTGGCCGTATTCGACCGGCTGGGCATTTTCGACCAGAATTTTAGTGACGGTGCCGCTTTTGTCGGACTCAATCTGATTGAGAATTTTCATGGCTTCAATGATGCACAATGTCTCACCCACAGAAACAGACTGGCCGACTTCAACAAACACGCGGGTTCCAGGAGAAGCGGCGCGATAAAAAGTGCCGACCATCGGTGATTTAACAACATGGCCATTGATTTTTTCTTCAGCAGGTTTGTCTGCTGTGGCGTTGCTTGGTGCAGCAACAGGTGCAGGTGCGGCCGCATAAGTGACGGTAGCAGGTGCTGCTGAATAACGGTTAATGCGAATAGATTCCTCGCCTTCTTTGATTTCCAATTCGGCAATGTCGGATTCTTCGATAATTTCGATGAGTTTTTTTATTTTTCTAATGTCCATGGTTATCGTCTCGTAATGAAAGTATCTGATGGGCGGCAGTTAAAGCCAGTTCATATCCTGTTGCACCTAAGCCGCAGATAACGCCTTGGGCAATATCTGAAAAATAGGAATGCTTTCTAAAAGGTTCCCGTGCGTGGACGTTGGATAAGTGAACCTCTATGAAGGGGATTTTTGTTGCCGACAACGCATCACGGATAGCGACACTGGTATGCGTGAAGGCAGCCGGGTTGATGATGATAAAATCAACTTGAGTGTGGTAAGCCTGATGAATCAGCTCCACAATGGCGTGCTCTGCGTTGTGCTGATGAAAGTTGAGCTGATGCCCTAATTTAGCGGCTTCAAGTTCCAGTGAAAATTGAATGTCAGCAAGCGTTTTGGTTCCGTAATGGTCGGGTTCACGAATACCTAGAAGGTTTAAATTGGGCCCATTGAGTACGGTAATAGTCGCCATCTATGTCTTTCAGCAGGGTTAAGGAGCAAAACAGCGGCAATTTTGCCGAATCTGTAGGGTTTTGTCCAGATAATATGCTTTTAGTGCATGTTAGCGACAGAATATCCATGTTTGCTGACTAAGTAGCTATGTTTCTTGTAAGTGTCATTTTACTAAAGTGTCTATGATGCCTTGCAATTGTTGTTTGGAAAATTCGCCGGGGTGTTGAGAAACAATGTGGCTTTGTTGGTCAACGACGATGGTAAAAGGTAGGGCTTCAGCCAGATTGCCGAGCTTGCGGCTCAGTGCAACGCCGTCCTCGTTGGCCAGTAAGATAGGATAATTGATCGGTTTGTTGGTGATGAATTTGCTGACTGCATCATGGTCATCTATGGCGATGCCTATAAAAACAACATTTTTATCTGCATACGCTTGCTGTAGCGAGATAAATTCGGGAATTTCTTTAATACACGGTGGGCACCAAGTCGCCCAAAAGTTGATTACCAGGATTTTTCCCTGCCATTCGTTGATATTATGTTGCTGGCCTGCAAGGTCTGGGAGGCTAAATTCCGGTAGCGGAACCTGACTGGATTGGTTGACTAACGAAGTTGGTGAGGACAATTGTTTGACACCAAACCCTGCAGCTAAAGCGACGATGGCGGCAGCGATAATTATTAAAGTGCTTTGTTTCATTATTTAATTCTGAGTAAGGTTTGAATAAAGGTTTGTGCATCTTGATAACCGATGACGCGGTGTGCGGTTTTTTCTTGGCTATCCAGACCGAAAAACAACACGCCCGGCGGGCCTACCAGATTGAAATGCGCCAGCAAGGCTTGGTCATCATCAGTGTTATTAGTGACATCTGCTTGCAGTACCACGAAATTTGCCAAAGCTTGTTTTACTGAGGAATTCGCAAAAGTGTAGGTTTCCATTTCTTTGCAAGAGATACACCAGTCAGCGTAAAAATCCAGCATGACGGGTTGGTTGTTAGCGTTAGCTTGTTGGATTTTATTGGTTAAGTCAGTCACCGAAGTTACTTTTGCAAAAGCAATTTTTGAATCTGCGACAGGGTTCTGACCGTTTACGTTGAAACCTTGCAAAGGTTTTAGCGGGTTGTTATTGCCCATACTTACGCCAATCAGCAGCAATAAACCATAAGCCAACATCATTAGGCCTAGACCTTTCCATAATTTGCGCCAGCCCGAACTGCCTTCGGGCAGCGGATCGATAGCGCTTAAGTAAATAGCCGGAAGTATTAACAACATGGCCCACAGCATCATGGTGACAGTAGCAGGCAGAATGCGGCTTAGCATCCACACCGCCATTGCCAGCATCATTACGCCAAAAACTACTTTAGTGGCGTTCAACCAATTGCCTGCTTTGGGCAGCAGTTTTCCAGCCGATGCTCCCAGCAATAATAGCGGCAAACCCATGCCTAAACCCATGGCAAACAGCGCGCTGCCACCTAATACCGCATCGCCGGTTTGACCAATATAAATCAACGCACCAGCTAGAGGCGCTGCAACACAGGGTCCAACGATCAATGATGACAATGCGCCCATGGTGATGGCTCCCCACATCGAGCCATCACGGTGTTTTTCGCTGGAATTATGCAGTTTGGCTCTAATCGAGTCGGGCAGTTGCAGCTGGTAAAAATCAAACATCGATAAAGCCAGCACAATAAAAATGCTGCTAAACACTGCAATAATCCACGGCTGTTGAAAAGTGGCTTGTAAGTTACTGCCAAATAAAGCCGCCAAGACACCGAATACTGTGTAAGCCGCCGCTGAAGCCAGCACATACCCCAGGGAAAGCATAAATGCACGCCAAGTGGTTACTTTATGACCATGGCCGACGATGATGCCAGATAAAATCGGGATCATCGGGAAAATACACGGAGTAAAAGCCAGCAATAAACCAAATCCCAAAAAGCTGAGTAAGGTCAGTGCCAAACTATCTTGATGCAACGATTTGGCAATTTGATCTTGTTCGGAAAGCGGCGCTGCTATATTACTTGATGGGCTGACGGCAATGGTTTGCGGCAGCGACAGACTGACGTTTTGAGTTATCGGCGGATAACATACCCCGCGATCGGCACAGCCCTGAAATTTAGCCTGTAAATTGATAGTTTGAGCAGCGCTGTCGGTTCGATTGAGAGCTACATCGACATCCAATCCATCATGAAAAACTTCCACTTGGCCGAAAGCTTCATCTTGCTTGGGTGTGCCGTGCGGAAGATTGTAAGCCCCTAATTGGACAGATTGAGCGTTAATCAATGAGAGCTGAACTTTTTCGCGGTAAAGATAATAGCCAGGGGCGATTTTCCAGCTTAAGTGCAGAGTATTATGGTCTTTTACTGTGGCAAAAAATTCAAATGCCTGTTCGGCCGTTAATAGCTCATCTTCAAATAAATTAAGTTTTAACGCCGCGGCATTTTTAACCAATTGCGCCAAAGGATCGGCGCTGGCTGCAACTGGTGATGACGATGCCGACGCCGGCAGTGTTATATCTAAAGTCTTCTTTTGCGGAGGGTAACAAATACCTTGGTCGGCACAGCCTTGATACTGCACAAATAATTGCAGTGATGTGGCACTGCTAGCATTGGCGATAGTCAGCGGTACGATCAGCTTATTTCTATAAATGACCATGTCGCCAAAAAACTCATCATGTTTAGTTTGGCCTGCCGGAAGTTCTGGGGTAACAGTGGGTATTTGCGCTGTTTTTGATTCAAAACGCAATTTATCCCGATACAGATAATAGCCTTCGGTAATGTCCCATGACACTTCAAGCTGAGTATCGCTGATTGCTTTTACAGAAATTTTAAATGCCTCATCCGGTGGCAACGGCTCGTTTTTGTCCAGCGCATTTGCGGCACCAACAAAAAATAATAAGGTCAAAAAAATCAGTTTGACGAATGGCATGATTCAATCCAGTTTAAGTATTCCGGCAAGCCCTGCTCAACCGGCAGCGCAATAATTTCAGGCAGTTGGTAAGGATGGTGTTGCTGTATCGCAGTTTCAATAGCTTGATAATTCAGGCTACTGGCTTTGATGATCAGCAGATGTTCTTGAGCGGATTCAATCCGGCCTTCCCAGGCATAAATAGAAGTAATTCCAGGCACAATATTAACGCAAGCGGCAAGCTGATTTTCAACCAGCCAGCGGGCAATTTTTTCTGCCGTGCTGTTGTCCGGGCAGGTGCAGAAGATTATTTGCATGAGCTGACTATCGTTTTTATCTAAAACTAACTTGCCGATATTATCCTAGAGTTTGGCTAATAATGCCTTTATATTGTGACAATATTTCAGCCTAAGAGAGTTCAAATGAAGAATATCCAGATTTTGTTTTTGTGCGTATTGATCATCCCGTTTGCGGAAATTTACCTGCTGTTGCTGGTTGGCGGGATAATCGGCGTGCTCCCGACCATATTTTTGGTGGTGTTTACTGCGGTACTCGGTACTTACTTATTAAAACAGCAAGGCTTGGCAACATTTAAACGCTTTCAAGAAAGTCTGGCGCAAGGTGCCATTCCCGCTTATGAAATGGTTGAAGGCCCGATTATTCTGGTCGGCGGCGCGTTATTGTTAACCCCAGGATTTTTCACCGATGCCTTAGGCTTCGCCTGTCTGATTCCCAATGTCAGAAGAAAAATAGCGCAATACGTAATTGAAAATTATCTGGTCCAACCGGATGGTTCTGTATACGGCGCAAAGCCTCGTCAGGCTGATGTGTTAGAAGGCGAATTTCGCAGAGAAGAATAGGCGACTGAACATTCCGAGGGGTTAAGACTATGAGCGCAGTCATTAAAACCAAACAGCTTATCAGCGTAGATGATTATTTAGCCGGTGAATTACTTGCCGAAGCCAAGCATGAATATATTGATGGTGATGTCTACGCAATGGCAGGCGCAAGTAAAAATCATCAAAGTATTGCGGGTAATGTGTTGGTAGGCTTACATCAACAATTAAGAGGAACGCCATGTCGCCCGTTTGGCTCAGACGTTAAAGTCAAAGTGGGCGCTGATTTTTTTTATCCTGATGTCATGGTGGTTTGCGAGGATAAAACCGACAACCCTTATTACACCGAATCGCCAATTTTGGTAGTTGAAGTGCTGTCCAAATCCACGCGGCGCACGGATGAAACCATTAAGCGCGTGGCTTATTCATCATTGCCGAGTGTTCAAGAATATGTGCTGATTGAGCAGGATTTTGTCGATGTGGAAGTGTGCAGGCGTTCATCGGGTTGGGTATCCAATCATTATTTTTTAGGCGATGAAGTTTGGTTTGAATCCTTGGATTTTAAGTTAGCGGTAGAGGAAATTTATCGCTGGGTTGAGAATGAAGACATGGTGGCGTTTTTACAGGCGAGTGAGTTGGATAATTAAGTTAACGGCTTTTGAATTTATAACCGCCAATGAACCCTAAATGTCTTTTTTTCAACACCACTATTGGGCGTTAAATTTATGGATAGCTACGGAAACAATTACTTAAACATAAACAATTGGGGTTATGCGACAAATGCACTCAGGATTATTGGACAGATGAGGTTATGCCTTAACGAAATTACCCAATGGACATAATCAAACACAACCTAAAGGCTTTGCTCGATGCGCTGGTTACAGCTCAACCAAAGATAGCTTCGTTGTACCTCTTTGGCTCTAGAGCATATGAAACCGGAAGCACTAGATCTGATTGCGACATCTTGGTAGGTGTATCGTCGGGGAATCATGTTAGGTCAAGCGAGCTAAGAGATTTTGCTATGAAGCATTGCTCTGCATTGGATTTCTTCATAGCCACTGGTGGCCATGCCATTAGTTGTTTGAATGACAGCTTTGTCTACGCCGATTCTTTTGATGAACTTACTAAACGCCTTGATGCCGTTCTCATGTGGGACAAAGCGAGCGGCTTCCAAAACGTTCCCTTCGATTGGTTTTTTGAAACCAGTGCCTTCGTGGATTTCGCTCCAACATGCCTCCCCAATGCGTCAGTTAATGAATTAAGTTGGCAGACGATCATCAAGCGGGCTGAGCACTCAGGTCTACCCTCCTACCCGTACATTGGCGATACGATTGATAAAGCAACCGCAATGATTACGGAAGTTGCAAAGCGGATGGTTTTGCGTTCGTCTGATTTGGGACAGCGAGGCAATGCCAAAAATGGATGGACCGTTAATCTGGCATCTGAATACGACTGCCAGAACCTCTTCTACTCAGTAATGAAACCTTGGATTCCTAGTGTTGGCCGTGAGGAAGTCACCATTCGATATGATGATCAAGACAAGATCGCAGACTTCAATCTCTTTGATAGTAAGCTCGTTATCGAAATGAAATTCATAGATAGCGATTCAAAGAAAAGAGAAGTGGTGAAGACACTGGATGGTCTTAGTCGGTTTTACGCTAGGAATGCCAATATCCGAGTATTGCTAATACTTGTCTTTGTAAAAGCTAGCGTAGACGTCGACGCGACTCGCTGGGTCAGTGATTACACCTTCTTCAAGAATACGCCGCGCGTAATTACGCACGTAATCATTGTTCCTTAGTCAATGGAAGCTTTTCGAACTATCTGTAGCCTAACGACTCATTCCACCGTCAGGCTCAGAGCTTGATTTTATGGCAGATTGCTATGTGAATCGCTTTGCAGCCTTCAGGCCAATCCAAACCCGTCAAAGCAATTTCCACATGACAGCAGTTCAAATCTCTTCTGCATAAAATCGAATCTGATTTCGGCCATCCTCTTTGGCTTGATACATTGCCGTATCGGCCATCTCAAGAAGTTCGTCTTGACTGCCTTCGTGGTTAAGAAATACCACCACGCCAATGCTTGCGGAGCAATGATGCTCAACCGTTGCCTCAGCTTCATCATCTTTATTAATGTCTAGCAAATACGGTTTAAACAACGAGGCGCGGATTTTTTCGGCAATGTTAAGAGCTTGCAACTTGGATGCGGCTTGATCAACGTCCAATTCACTGAGCATCACCACAAACTCATCACCGCCAAAACGTGCCACCGTATCAACCTCACGCACACAATTTTTTACTCTGGCGGCCGCGTCAATTAACAGTAAATCGCCCACTACATGCCCGTGCGTATCATTAAGTGGCTTGAAGTTATCCAGATCAAGGAACATCAATGCAGCATAGCAAGCGCTGCGTTTACTGGAGTTCATAACCTGACTTAATCGGTCATTAAGCAAGCGACGATTGGCCAATTTAGTCAACGGATCGTAAAACGCCAGCTGTCGTACTTGGTCCTCCATCAATTTATTCTCTGTAATGTCGCGAGTAACGCCGATAAAGTGTGCCAACTTACCTAGATCGTCGCGGACAGGTGAGATCGTTAAATAATTCCAAAAAGTAGTGCCGTCTTTGCGGTAGTTAAGAATTTCTCCGGAAAAATCAGTCGCATTTTTAATGGCTAAGCGCATCGCATCTATAACTTGCGGATTGGAGAGCGGCCCTTGAAGAAATCGACAGTTTTGCCCTACGATTTCCTCCTGACTGTAGCCGGTAATAGACACAAATGCGTCATTGACAGAGAGAATGCTTTGATCTGAGTTAGTGATAATTACACCTTGTGAAATGGCTTTTAGTGCAATGTCGCTAATAAGCAGTTTTTCCTCTACTTGCTTGCGTTCGGTGATGTCGCGGGCTGCAGCAAATACGCCCTGCAGCCTTCTATCCCGATCGTAGAGGGTCGCTGCATTGTAAGAGACCACGGTCTCTTTGCCATTTCTGGCGCGTGCGGTAAGTTCGTAATTGATGACCTTTCTTTCGCTGAGTACCAGATTGATGGCCGCCTCAGCTCGCTCCTGATCGGTAAAGTAATTTTTAAACGGGGCGCCGATCAATTCATCACGCGTGCAGCCTGTCAGCGACTCCATTTATTTATTGACGTCGGTAATAATGCCTTCCGGATCGGATGTCATTAGCGCATCAATGTTTGATTCGAATAAGGAGCGCGTGTAGAACTGAAAGTCTCGCAGACGCTGTCCCAGTTGCTTTTGTTCCGCTTCGATCTGTTTACGTGCAGTATTGTCGGTGCCGATCAACAGATAGCCGATAATGCCGCCATGAGCATCGCGTAGCGCTGTGACCGATACCACTGCAGGGAATCGGCTGCCATCCTTGCGGATATAGGTCAGTTCATAGATGTCTTCAATGCCATGTGAAGCTTTGAACACCAACGCTTCAAAGCCCGGAGTAATTAAAGTGTCAAGTTCTGCGCTGAGCGCTTTGGCTCGCACGATCAATTCATGCGGGTCAGAAATATCGGCTGGCGTAATCTTATTCATCACGTCAACGGCTGCGTAACCCAGCATGCGTTCCGCGCCGACATTGAATATCTGAATAACGCCTTTCTCGTCTGTCGCGATACTTGAAAAATTAGCGCTGTTAAGAATGGCATTCTGCAAGGCACCTGTTATCAGCAACGTTTCTTGCCGCTGGACCTCGGTAATGCCTCCGGCTGCTGGAATGTAGCTATCTGGATCGCGGATTGTTGTGATCATCACTTTATTGAGGTTCGAGTTTACCGGCAGGATGTTAAAGGCAGGAAGGTAGCGTTTGGTTATACACGCGTTCAGCGCACAAATTGTTATTTCTTTCACGGCTGGTGGTGTATGGGATGGTGGAAGCGATTGATCGTGATGCAAGCCAACAAACAGATAATTAAGATATTTTGAAGTTTATGTTGCCCTCATCACTAATAGGCATAGCTGATAAATATGTGATAACCCAGCAAAAATACCAGACTTGTTGCCAGCCCGACATGCACTGTTAGCCATATTCTTCGAAACCACTGTTTGTGAATACCGGTAATTTCAACATTGCATAGCCCGGTAAGAAAAAGGGCGAAATACACCAAGCTCAATACTTGCAAGTATGCGTAGCCAATGTGCTGGGCATGCGCATAGAAAAATACCGGCGCTAAAGCCCCTAGCAGTTTATGTTGATTTAGCAGTTTTGCCGCTTGTTGCATAAACCCTTGGTTGCGCAGTATCGAACAGCGCCATTGGATCGCCAGATAACCGACTAACACAAAGCCTGAAAACTGCTTGTAGGCGTTATCCGCCTGCAATTGCGCCAACCACTGCCAGCTGAAATGAGCGAATTCTTGCAAAATAAACCCAGTTAGCAATGCCAGCCCCAGACCAAAATAGCTTTTGCTGAACGCGGATCGTGCTGGTTTACTTGTTGTACTAATTGTCGGCGACGACATCTGTTTTTTTTGCCGCCATAGCGTGATGAGTTTATTCAGCAGTATCACGACTGGAATCCTTCAACTTGTTATTCTGACGGGTGTTACTCAATGCACCTAAAGCAGGGAGGGTGTGTTGAGCTGTGCGATGTAAAAACGCCTGCATAAATACATCCAAGCTGGGCAGGTAATAACCGTCGCGCGGCCAGCGTTCACCGATTACGGGCGGATGTGCAAAGGTTTTAACTTTTTCCAAATAAGCCGCGTAAGCATCCTGTATCCCCCGATGCAGGACCATGATCGCCTTGAGCATGTCTTCCAGCGACACTGCCGAAGCCGGATACATCCAAGTCGCAGCCCCCATTACATCATTCAGGCGCCAATCATTTTTAGGCGCTTGCGGGTGTTTGTTATGGCATTCGATACAAGGTGCCGCGATGGCAATATCGGCAAACATGCCGGTCTGCAAGCCGGTATCAGGCACATAAAAAAACTGTGGCTGTTGCGACTGGCGCAGAATTTGAAATTTCTCCTGCTGCAAGCCTTCAAAGCGGTTGCTGGGGCTGATTGGATAATCCGATCCCAAAAATAAACTCAGCCGCAGCGGGCTTTTTTCCATACTTTTTGCCGTCTCGCGCAAAAAAAGTGCCGGTAATGGCCCTGCTTCCAAATCGGCATCGCGCCAATGTTCATCAAATTTAAGGCCGGATTTTTTACCTTCGCCGACGATTTCTTGGGTCCATATCGCCCGTGCTGCGGCGTTTTCCGCTTGCAACAGGGTGAACATTTGTTCCACAGGAATAGTCGCCTGCTCGGTTTTCTTATCATCCAGCAATGGCGGCGCGCTGACGAACAGGTAAATACCCAGACAGCCAAAGGAAAACAACGTAATCCAGAAGTTTTTACTCATCATAATTAGCCTCCTTTTTGGCTGTGTAGCGGCGTTCATCTCCGTAGGGCGATGGGCCGCCTTGAAAATACGCCCGAATTTTTTCAGCCGGAATGATTTGTTCAACTGTCTTTGATGTTTTCATGATGTGGTTGCCATGAAAATCGTGGCAACCCAGACAACTTTCCCAGCGCTTCAGTGCGATTAACCGGTCATGCGGCACATCCAACGGGTCTTTTCTGAGCTTGGTTTGCTTGTGGCAGTTCACGCAATAACCTATTTCCGGGAGCGTGACCCGCTGTCCCTTATGTTCGGTATGGCAGGAAACACATTGCTGTGGGCCGAGGTTTTCTCTGGCTTTGAGGAAGCGCGGCTCAAGAAAACGATAGACCGGATGCCGGTCATTAGGACGCTCGTGGCAACTCAGGCAATTTTCATTGCTGACGGCTTGATGACCGAAAGGCGCCAAACGCTTTCGTAAGCCAAGCGCATAGCGCAGATTGACCTGAATTTGTTGGCGTAAACTGCCGGGCGCATCTTGATGACAGGACTCGCACTTAATTGTGTCATGCCCGCTATTTATCGGGCCACGAGCATGAAAATTATCATAGTCAGGTAACAGCAACACAGCCAGACTAATCAGGCCGATGATAATGCCAAGTTTGTAGGCCTGATGCTGAGGTTTGCGTATTTCCGGACTCGATGTCATTTTTCACCAGCCTTCTAGTTAACTAACCTTAGTCGGTGATGCCAAGCCAATTGCAGAGCAAGGTTTGACGATCTATATATGAATTAAACCAGTCGCCACTATTCGCTTTCCAGTGCGCATCTATAACTTGGTGTTCGCCTATAAAACCCAGCAACGTTATGTCAGGCAATAATTCCGGTAATCTTTTTGTTACATATTTTTGTATTTCAGCTAACGCTACAAGCGGAATTTTATTGTAGATAATGCCAACGTTTGAGAGGCCCTTGTATTGCATAAAAGATACGCACAGCACGGTGTTGTCTATGGCCGCGCCAATGCCCGGTTTGCCGACAAAAATAACGCTGCAAGGCAGTGATAAGGCCACATCGACATTGGATACGCCCACTACGCTACCCACTGAAGGATCGCCAACACCATCGATGATGACCACTTTTTTGTCCTTACCCATACTTAGTATCGAAGACACCACGTCAGACAGCAGTTGATCGGTACTTTTAGTTAATCCGTCAATAAAGTCCCTGCTAAAGCCTGGTTTAAACACCAGATTGCCTATGTCTAGGCAGGGCACTTGGGTTTGTTCACAGAACGTAGCGACTGGCTGTTTTGCAATGCACTGAGTCACTGGTTTTATGTAGGCCAATTGCCCCGCATTAAAGCCAGATGCTAACAATTGCGCCAGCATGCCCTGGCATACTGTGCTTTTGCCTACGCCGGATTCGGCACCCATAACGTATATGTATTTTGTTGTCATCGGGTTACGGCCTGGCAGATTGCAAAAACAGGAGCACTTCTATTACCCAACCAGCTCAAGCTCCCGTGCTTTCTGGTAAACATTAAACGCCATATCGGAATTAATAATGTGATTCCCCCACTTATCCATAAACTCCTGAATATCGTTTTGTTTCCAGTCATCATTGGTTATTTTTTGATCGATCTCAGCTAATTTTTCCAACATCACACTATGTTCCCTTGCATGGCCTTTATAATTTTTAAACGCTAACTGCTCCATCAATTCTTCTTCAGCATTAAAGTGTTCTTTTACATGATGAACTATCAGTTGAATGTTTTTGGTCAACTCTTCTCTGTTTACAGAAGAGACCAACTGATTAGCCAAATTAAATAATTCTTGGTGCTGGTTATCGATTACAGCATCGTTCATTTGGTAAAAATCCTGCCAAACAAAGTGGTACATACTTCCGGGCGATAATTTTTTGGCGTGCCCCTCTTGCTGACGATGGTTGGCTATGTTTACAGGCGTTGTTTTGTCGTTGTTGGTCTTATAAACAAACTGTTGTCTGGCACTGTGGTAATGCTCATTGCCATAGAAATTTGCGTACATTTGCGTTAGTTCGAATTGCCTGTAAGTCGCTAATGCTTTTAACGATTCGTCATAACAACGTGTCTTGGCTTTGGCTGATAAACACTGTCTTAACGCTTCACTATCGGTAACCAAGGCATTGACCAGCTGTTTAACTTGGGCGGCAAAAATCTTATGATTTTTATCCAATACCGTGTCGCACATGCCTATTTGCCAAGCCTTTTTGGCGCTAATAGGTAAGCGCTGCTCAGTTAATGAAGTGGCCATTTCTTGGCCGACACGCTTGGGCAATAAATAGGTCCAGTACTCTGAGCCATAAAGTTCGCCCATGTTTTTATAATGCGGATTGAAAATTACGCCTTCCCTGGCAAATACCTTGTCAGCCGCCAACGCCATGATTGCGCCGCCGGCACCGGCACTGCCGGCAAGCGCGGATACCGTTAATTTGTCCAGGGTAGTGATAATTTGATGGATAAGGTCGTCAATGGCATTGATATTTAGCCAGGATTCATCGGCAGGGCTTGCCGCGACATCAATATGATTAAGATGAATGCCGTTTGACCAACATTCTTCACCGCCCATTAACACTATCGCTTTGACAGGCAAGGTTGCGACATGCTGATAAACCGTTAACAAAAGTCGGCATTGCTCAGTGCTCATGCCGCCATTGTGAACAGGAAAATACAGATAAGCGGCAGCAGCGTCTAATTCGTACCATATTTCCTGGCAAGGCAGTTGCCGTCCCGGTTTGGTGTAGTCAATATCAATGTGTTTGATGGTTTTTGATAGCAGCGCTTTTAGTGAAGAAACTGTCTTGGGCATTAAGTCTTTCAAAACAAAAGTTGCTGGCAGTTTTATGCCTTTAGCGCCGGATGCCAATTTCGGTTGCAAATGCCCAATCCAGATGGCGCCATCGACGGTTGCCCGACAAATCGCATGATTGGCTGTTGCGATGATCTCGCCTGGTTTACCAGTTAAATGGCTTTCTTTATGGGCATTAAAAATAAAAACAGCTTGGCCGTAAATTTCATCCAGCACGCCTGGACTGCCGTCAGCAGCATTTATGCGTCTTAAAATTTCATCGGTTTTATGAATCTTCCAGTTAATGGCGCGATCGGCTTGTTTGATTGACGGTTGTAATTTGCCTGTATAGCCCGGCTTACGGTAATCCTGTACGTCCGGTTTAAAGTCCGGGGCATCAAAATAGCTTAAAACTTCCCACAAACAATCGATTGCCGCTTGCGTCACTTCACGATAAAAGATGCTGCTTTTGGTGGCTTGGCGCATGGGGAAAGTTTTATTCGCCCAAATAGCGCCGGCGTCCATCTCATCAGCTGCTTCCAGCAAAGACACCCCCCATTCCGGCTCGCCATTCTGAATAGCCCAATCCAAAGAGGACGGACCTCTATCGCCCTTAATGCCGGGATGAACGATGAGACATTTATAGTTCTCATAAATTTCTTTGGGCAGGCGCTTTGTTAAAAAAGGGCACAGTATCAAATCCGGTTTGAATAACGACACGCCTTCTAATAATTGCGCAATGTCGCCGGAATGTAATTCAACTGAGACTAAAAATCCGGCATCTTCCAGTTCCGTATAAAAACGCTGTGTTAACCCGGAAAATGCTGTTGAAATGAGTAGAATACGCATAAATTTCTCCTAGCTTAAATCCTGAGTTATAAACAACACTTTTAAGGAAAATGGTTGGTTTTTTAGCCTCTACGCCGCTTTGATTGAATATGGATTAGCGCTACCGAAACGGTCGCGATAACTTTGCGGATTAACGTTTAGGTGGCGAATAAAAGCACGCCGCATGCGTTCCGGATCCACAAAACCGGATTTTTCTGCCACAGCTTCAATCGTTAACTTGGTGCTGCCCAGATAATGTCGAGCGGCATCAATCCGAGCCATTTCGACAAATTTGGCGGGTGTCATGCCGGTTTCTGTTAAGAAAAAACGTGCAAAATTTCTTGGACTCATGCACATGCGTTCAGCCAGTGTTTCGACGCGCAAATCTTCGGTTAAATGCATCATGATCCAGGCTTGTAAATCTTTAAGCTCAGGACGGTGCGCCTCACTGGTCAGGTAGGCACTGAACTGGGACTGACCACCCGGTCGTTTGAGAAACACCACCAGATAACGCGCGACTAGCAAAGCCAGCTCACTTCCCCAATCTTCTTCCACCATCGCTAGCGCCATATCAATGCCGGAAGTGATGCCGCCTGATGTTGAAATAAAGCCATCGCGCACAAAGATCCGATCCGGCTCAACGGTAATCGATGGATAATCACGCGCCAAGCGAGCGCAATAGTCCCAATGGCTGGTCGCCCGAAGACCATCCAAAAGACCGCTTTCCGCGAGCAGAAAAGCTCCAGTGCAAACTGACGCAAGTCGATTGACCCGTGGCGCTATGGATCGAACCCAATCTTGTAATGCCGGATCGCACAACAGACAATCCACCTCCGGAGTACCTGCAATCAGCAGGGTATCGATACCATCATGGACATCGCTATAAGCTTTATTGGCGATAATCTGTAGACCGCAAGATGTCGTTATCGGCCCAGGCTGTGCCGCTAACACTTCCATTGGATAGGCCAATTCACTACATACGCCGGATCGCTGCAAGCCATGATTAGCGAAAGCAAATACTTCCATCGGGCCGGTAAGATCAAGAATCTCAACGCCCGGGTAGGTGACAATACCGACAGGTCTTATTTTCGTTATACGAACCTGCGGACTCCGATGATCTGATAGGGGCACAAAAGGGGTAGTCATTAATCCTCCTTACCTAGAAATCGTGTATCGCGACTAAAAACGCCTTCCATGATCTAACTTAAGCTGTCAGAGCCTTGTTCTTTTTGTATGTCCGAATTGGTTTACATGCTCCTCCATTGCCGGTTTTTACACAACGACAGACATACCTCGTTTTCTGCCAAAATAATAACGGCTGGATTTCTTCCCGGCCGTTCAATGAAAACTGGCGACAGTTTGTTTTGTGTCTTATTAAACGTTTTTTTATCGAAACAAGACAACTCGTTTAACTGCAAATTTTTCATGCTGTCTGGGCTGCCGGTTTTTCGCTATGATCCTGAAAAGTATTCTATTTTGGAGTTAATTCGATGAGTAAGTTGATATTTACTGTTCTGTGGCTGATAGCTCTATTTGTGGTTTTTCCGGCGAACCATCTTTATGCCCAACCAACGGCTGAGGCTGTTTCTATCAATGGTAGCGCCGCTTATCGCCAGCGTATCGCAATGCCGCCTGATGCGGTACTCACGGTTCGCGTCGAAGATGTGTCTCAAGCCGATAAACCCGCAGCGGTGCTAGCTGAGGTTCATGAGCCTTTCGGCCCACGCCAAGTGCCCATCCCGTTTTCGCTGCAGATACCTAAAACACACATCGATCCAAGTCACCGGTATGCCATACGCGCGACCATATCGGTGAACGGGGTGCTTCGCTTCACAACTACGCGACACTATGTCGTGTTAACTCGAGATGCCCCCAGTCACATTGATTTATTACTTGATGCTGTACAGCCGGCATCTAAAACGCCGGCGCCGGTTTCGAAGAATGCACTCGTTGCGTTGCCTGCCACCTTTGTCGGTGTTACGCCCTGCGCCGATTGCAGCGGCATTGAACAAACCCTCACCTTGCGCGCCGACGGCCTATATCGCTTACGCCGTATTTATCAGGGCAAACCTGATGGCACGTTTACAGAACTCGGGCGCTGGTCGACAGATGCAAGCGGTAAACGACTTACTCTGCTTAGCGGTTCGGAATTGCTTTTGTTGGAAGTAAGAGATGGTGAAACCTTGCGCCAGCTTGATCGTTTGGGGCAACCAATTACATCAACAGCCAACCAAGACTTGCGACGCACCGCGCAGGTTGACCCGATTACCGAGTCGCTGCATTGGCATGGTGAATTTCGCTACTTGGCGGATGCGGCAACATTTACTGATTGCGCCAGCGGCTTACGCTGGCCTGTTGCAACACTTGGCGATTATCTGGCGGTCGAACGCAACTATTTGCAGGTCCGTAGTGCGCCCGCAGCACCGCTGTTAGTTAATTTTGATGGTCGGTTGGAGGTTCTCCCTGCAATGGAAGGGCCGCCAATCGAGCAAATTGTGGTTGATCGATTTGACGGTTCACAGCCCGGAGCAACCTGTAGTTCCCTGAAACAGGATAAAAACAGCAATGCCGCTTCGTTAACAGACACGTACTGGAAACTGATAGAGTTAGAGGGAGATAAGGTTGCGTTAGCTGCGACGCAACAACGCGAGGTGCGGATAACCTTGGCTAGCGAAGGTTCCAGGGCTAGTGGTTTCAGCGGTTGCAATCAATTTATGGGCGCTTATGTCAAAGATGGCAACAACCTAAAGTTCACGCAGATGGCCGGTACCATGATGGCTTGTGAAGCACCGCTCATGGAACTCGAAAGTCAGGTGTTAAAAATGCTCAGCGTTACTACCAGCTACCGTATCGATAACGGACAATTGATTTTCCTGGCGGGTGATAAGGTGCTGGCGCGGTTTAAAGCTGTCTATTTGCGATAAATTTAAGGAGCGAGAGTCATATAGTCGAGGTTTCTTTTGAAGGTTTCAAAGTTACAGCCGCGGCGTTGGATATGGCTGGCAAAATGCCAAGTTAGCTGCTTTGAACGTTTGGTGGTATTAAAAGTATATGAAGCGACAAGGCCATTTCTATCCTAGCTGACCTTAAAGGTTTTCCGCGTTCAGCAGTATCACTTCAATCTCCTCGGTAATTTCTTCCTGGCGATAGATTTGCGATTTTCGCTTAAGAGTTACGGTTTCATCATCCAGGTGTTTTACCGCACCTTCCAAATGCTGCAAGCGGCGATGGTTTTCTGCGGTGAGGGAGATGTAAAGAATTTCATGCAGCACGGCAAACAGGTAATGGCTAAGCAGCTCAGAGAAAAATACATCGGGCGTTAAGTTGAGTACCGGCGGATGAGGGTAGCGCGGTGATTTTGCTGTTTGCCGTGGGAAGGGCGGCAGCAGTTGGCGCCGGGCAATTTGGTTGGTTACGCTGTCGTGATAAATAGCTGTTAGCCGTATTCCAGGCTGTTGGCCGGGAGCAATGCTTTCAATCAGGCGGTTAACAATAATCGGCACTTCTTCTGCCACATTGGCACCGGCGATTATCTGTATAGCTTTATCCTCGGCCAGTTTGCCACCCAGCCTACCGCCAATGGCGATAATCTCGGCAGTTGTTTGTTCATCGTTGGCGTCGATCACGTTCTCATTAAAATCACCGCAAAAGCCGCGCTCTGCGCCTATCAGTAGACAAATCGAGCGGGCATTATCACTGACTATTGCCAGGTGCGGGTAGAAATCCAGCAAGTCGGCGGCGGCCTGTTCAATAACGGCGACGGCCTGGCTTTGCAGGGTTTGAAAGCGCACCAGTTTATGCACTTCAATCAAGGCCAGGTTTTTCATGGAATTAAGGATGCTGCGTATCTCCTCCAATTTGGTGATATGCAGCTGCAGTTCGTGGCTTTGGCTCATGTGGAAGCTTGCGAGTTAAAGCCTAGCCAATCACGGATTGCCGATTGCCATTGTTCCGAACTGCTGTCCAGGGTTAGGGTCGTGGATTTAATGCCTTCTTCAATATGATCAAGCCAGATTTTTATATCCTTGAGTTCCGCCTGATCAAGCAAACCGGTATTAAAGGCAATCAGCCAGGCCAGTTGAAACAAGCTGTCGAGCGGCACCAAGCGGTCTTGTTTAAGAATTTCCCGTAACAGACGGCCGCGTTTAATCCGCGCTTCCATCGACGCTTCCAGGCGCTGGCCGAAACGGGTAAAAGCTTCCAGCTCCAGAAACTGCAAGTAATCCAGCTTCATTTGTCCGGCCTGGTCACGGATGCCGGCATGTTGGGCTTTGCCGCCTATGCGCGATACCGACTTGGTAATGTCAATGGCCGGACGAAAACCGGACACAAATAGATTGGTGTCCAGATAAATTTGTCCATCGGTGATGGAGATCAGGTTAGTCGGAATGTAAGCGGCAATTTCGCCTTGTTTGGTTTCGACAATCGGTAACGCGGTCATGCTGCCGCCGCCATTTTCGGCATTCAGGCAGGTTGAACGTTCCAGTAAACGCGAATGCACAAAGAAAATATCGCCGGGATAGGCTTCCCGGCCGGGCGGCCTGCGTAACAGCAGCGATAATTCCCGGTAGGTGCGGGCATGGGTGGATAAATCGTCATAGACAATCAGCGTATCGCGGCCTTGGGCCATCCAGTATTCGGCCAACGCACAACCGGCGAACGGGGCAATGTATTGCAAGCCGGGCAGGGCGCTGGCTTCGGCGACTACGCAGATGGTGTAATCCAACGCGCCATGCGCTCGCAGCGTTTCTATGGTGCTGACCACGGCGGAGCGCTTTTGGCCAATCAGCACGTAAATGCAGACGACATTTTTATCTTTTTGATTGATGACGGTGTCGATGGCGATGGAACTCCGTCCCAGACCTTCATCCCCGACCAGCAATTGTCGCTGGCCTTTGCCTATCGGAATCAGCGTGTCGATAATTTTAATGCCGGTGTACAGCGGCTTCTGGACAAAATCGCGGGCGATAATGGCGGGCGAGCCTTTTTCCAGATTTTCCCGACCGGTTGCCGCTGGAGCCGGCAGCCCATCCAGAGGCAAGCCCAACGGGTCGATGATCCGGCCGATAAATTCATTACCGACCGGAATACTTAACGGGTGTTTGGCAAGGTGTACCGTAGTCCCCGCGGTCAGCGCGTCGGTTTCATACAGCAATATCGCGCCGATTTTGTCGCGGTTAAGGTCGAAGACCATGCCCCGGCTGCCATCGGCAAACAGCAAAATATCTTCGATGGCAGCCGACGGCAGGCCTTTGATCCAGCTGATACCGTCGCCCACCGACACCACGGTACCTTGTTCGACAATGCGTAAACCGGGCTGATAGTCGGCCAGCCATTCGGTTTGTTTGTCCAACAAACTTAGGCTATTCGGACTCATTGGCAAGCTCGGCAAACCCGATCAGTTCGTGTTGCAAGTTGGCGTTTAACACCCAGGCACCGATGTCTATACGTAAACCGGCAATCAGCTCGGCATCTTGAAGGTATTGAAAATTAACCGGATTGGTGATGTGCGTACTGAGGCGTTGTTCCAGTTGTTGTCGTTGTTCGTTAGCCAACGGATAAGCGCTGGTTATTTTAATCGGCACAGGTTTCTTGCTGCCCAGCGTTTGTAAACACAGTCGGCAAGCTTCCGGTAAGGTAGATAAATGGTCGAACAACATGGCGAATAATCGTGCCTCCAGTTCCGGCCCGGTTGCTTGCTTGAGCAGTAAACCGGCAAATTTGGCGGCGTTTTCCAGTGCCTGTTTTTCGGTTAGTTGCTGCAGCTCATGTTGTTTTCGAGACAAAGCTACATTGATTTTTTGCCGTTCCTGTTCAAGATCGATTTTTAGCTGGGCCATTTGTGCTGTTCTTTCAGCGTCTAGTTGTTGTTGCAAGGCGATAAGCGCTGCCTGTTTTTCTTGCTCCCACAGTTTTTGCCGGTTTTCATAAAGACTGCGCTGTTGTTCCGCCTGCTGTTGTATGGCTTTAGCATCGGCCAGCGTTTGGTCGATAAACTGCTTACGTTTGGCAATCACCGCCAACAACGGTTTATAAAACAAGCGCTGCAAAATCCAGATCAGAATCAGGAAGTTGATGATTTCAAGAATAAAGGTGGAAAGGTCGAATTGCATAGTTACTTAAATGATGTGTCTTCGAGCAGGGGGGCGTTTATAAGCGGCCTTCGATTTCTCGCGATCGATGTAAAACGCGAACAATATCAATGCCGTCAGCCAGTGGAAATAGAAAATCAGATAGCGGCCTATTGTATGGCTGCGTAATCCTGTCTTAAGTTCGTCGCGTTTTGTGCCCATTTGTGGAAAGTTAGCCAGGGCCAAACAGCTTTCCTGAATACGATCAAGGAATCTATCAGCGTTGCTCGGATTATCTAGTGCGATATATAACCAAATATCTACGAGGTCGTTTTCGGCCTCCGGGCGTTTCAAACAACGCGGCGTCAAGTTCAAATTTTTCTTTGTTGCGCGGCAAGCCGCTCGCGGCCCCGCTCTTTAATGGCTTCTATATCTAGGGGCGTTGCTTCGCCGCTGTCTAAGCCTTTCTGGATGTCACTTCTTAAGGCTTCAATCCGCAGCTTGTCCAATTGGTCGCGCTCCTCCAATAGTTGCAACGCTTCGCGCAGAACCTCGCTTGCTGAGCTGTAAAGGCCGCTTTCAACCTTATTTTTCACTAGATTTTCAAGTTGGGGGGGTAAGGAAATATTCATTAACTTGCTCCTTTATTTGTATTTGATCATAACAAAAACCAACGTCACTTAACGATGTATTCAAGCAAAGGATTTCTGAACAGCACGATCAAAATGATAACCAGGCAGTAGATCGCCAGTGATTCGATCATCGCCAAGCCGATAAAGAGTGTACGCATGATGGACTGTTCTGATTCCGGCTGACGCGACAGAGATTCCAGCGCGCTGCTGATGGCTTTGCCCATGGCCAGCGCCGGTAACATGACGCCCAGCGCAATGCCGATAATAGCGGCGACGCTGGAGCCGAGGACGATCATCGATATGTCAGACATAGTTATTCCTGTGAATTAAGTTGTTGGGATTGGATGGCGCCGGCTAAGTAAATCAGCGCCAGCATGCCGAAAATATAGGCCTGCACCAAGGCTTCAATAATATGCAGCATCAAAATCGGGATAGGGGCTAGAAACCCCGCCACCAGCAAAATCAGCATCGCCGCCATTTCCAGGCTCATCATGTTGCCAAACAGACGCACCGCCAATGCCAGCGTGCGGGTAAATTCGCTGATGATATGAAACGGCAGCAAAATCGGGCTGGGCGTCAGGTAATGATGCAGGTATTTTTTTAAGCCCTGGGTTTTGATGCCAAACCAATGCACGGAAAAAAATACCAACACAGCCAGCGCGGAGGTCACGGACAGATCACGGGTTGGCGAATGTAGACCGGGGATTAAACCTACCAAATTGGCAATGATTAAAAACAACCACAACGAGGCTATAAACGGTAGGATTTGCCGACCATGTTCCGGCGCCACTGCGAGTATGGCGCCATCGATTGCTTCGACAATGCTTTCAACCACTGTTTGTAAGGCTCCCGGCAGTATTTCCAGATGCCGGGTTGATAGCCAGGCGATTAGGCTAATGACCAGCATGATGCCCCAAGTGGTCAGCAGCGATAAGCCGATTATTACCGGGCCTAAGTTAAAAGTGAATTCTTGTTCCATAACTCAGCCGCTATTTATATTTGATCAAAAAATACACATTAAACATTCCAATCGCCACGCCGGACAGCAATAGACTGAGCGTCCAGCGCGTCGAATATCCAGCTACTAAACTGTCCAGCCAATGGCCCAGATAAACGCCGCCAACAATCGGCAGCACCATCACCAATCCCAGCGTGCCGATGTAGACGGTTTGCGACAATAGGTTAGGGCGATCGCGCTCGGCCTTTTTAATGCGCTTAATTTGGTTTTCGATGGTTTTTTTTAGCTGTTGTTGCGGATTCATGACTGCCATGCCGTTTTGCGTTTAAGCGTCAACATGCGTTTTAGCATGGCTTGTTCCATACGATCCAGACTTTCTCGGGTAGCGCGCAAATCATCTTCTTCTGCCGTCATTTGCTGTTGTAAAACGCCGCTGATGCGCTCAAGGTCGCTATCGATTAAAAAATGTTGGGTACTGAGCGTTAATTCGTTATTGCTGAAGACCAGCACCGCGCCCGGTAACGCTAGGTATTGCCAGGCTTCCGCAGCCACTTTAAACCGCGCCAGCCCAAACACCAGTGTGGTCATAAAACGGGCATGATGCGCCTGAATGCCGAAAGAGCCGGAACTATCTTCACCAACAAACGAGGTGACACCTGCGATGCGTTGTTCTTGCGTGGCGGCAAACAGGTTCAGGGTAAATTGGTTCATAACGCATCCTCCATTGAGCCGCGCATATAGCATTGCTCCTCGGAAACATCGTCATAACGCCCACTTAAAAAGCCTTCGCAATCGGTTAAGGTTTGCGCCAGCGGCACGGAAACGCCGCCTTGCCGGGTATGTTGAGCAAGCACCGCAAACGGCTGGGTAAGATAACGCTGCAATTTACGGGCGCGCATCACTATCTTGCGATCGGCTTCGGATAATTCGGCAATACCCAGCATGGCGATAATGTCTTCGAGTTCTTCATAGCGTGCCAGATGTTCGCGCACGCCTTCGGCAACGGCCACATGCCGCTCGCCCAAGGTATGACGGTCCATCAATTTACTGCTGGAACGTAACGGGTCAACGGCCGGATAAATACCTTTGCTGGCCTGATCTCTGGATAAGATCACCGTGGTATCTAAATGGCTGAGTATCGCGCTGACTGCGGGGTCCGTCATGTCATCGGCGGGCACGTAAACCGCCTGTACTGAGGTGATCGCACCATCGCGAGTGGACAGGATGCGGTCTTCAAGTTCAGCCACTTCGGTGGTTAATGTGGGTTGATAACCGACGGTCGCGGGCATGCGCCCCAACAAGCTGGAGATTTCGCTGCCGGCCTGGACAAATCGGAACACATTGTCGACCACAAACAGCACTTCTTTGTGCAAGGTGTCGCGTAAATATTCGGCGTAAGTCAACGCCGACAAGCCAATGCGAAAGCGCACGCCGGGCGATTCATCCATTTGCCCGAACACCATCAAGGTATCATCCATTACGCCGGCTTGCTGCATGTCCTGCCACATCTCATGCGCCTCGCGAATACGCTCACCAACACCGGCAAATACCGACACACCTTTGTGAATGGCGGAAACCGCATGTATAAATTCCATTACCAACACCGTTTTGCCAACGCCCGCACCGCCAAACAGGCCGGTTTTGCCGCCTTTAACAAATGGACAGAGTAAATCGATGACTTTAATGCCGGTTTCCAGAATCCCGCTCATGCCGATAGCTTCAGATAGCGGTAAGGGTTTGGCATGGATGTTACGAAACTGATCCTGGGGCAGGGCAGGCAGGCCATCAAGTGGTTCGCCGAAAATATTCAGCAACCGGCCTAGACACTGGTCGCTTACCGGCACCTGTAACGGTGCGCCGGTGTCATAAATAATCATGCCGCGACTCAAGCCGGCGGTGCCATGCAGGGTAATCGCCCTGATCCGGTGTTCGTCGAGATGCTGATGCACTTCGAACAGATAGGTGGTGTGGTCGAAACAGGTACATAACGCCTGCCGCAAGGGCGGAAGCGGATTGCAATCAATAATCACCACCGGACCATGCACTTCGATAATGGTGCCGATGGCTACTTTGTTTTGTGGATTAATCAATGTTGCACTCCGCAGGGTTTTAAGATTCCTTGCATCTAATTTAAGATTTTACCAGACGATAAAAAATGTGTTTTGCCAGTTCTGCCGTGGAAATATAAAGCAAAACTATCAAACCAATCTGTCCAAGTAAAGACAGGGGCAGCGGTACAAAGCCTATTAACGGCGCAATTGGCGTGTAGGGTAACGCGACAGTGATTGCGACAATCGCCATGGTTGCAGCCACCAGATATTTGCCGGGGCGGCCCTTGTAAAAAGCGCTGCTGCTTCGCACTACAAACACGATTAACGCGGCGGACACTACCGATTCCATAAACCAAGCGGTTCTGAATTCATTTTCCGGCACATCAAGCATCAACAGCAGTCCAAAGGTCATGTAGTCGAACACGGAGCTGACGATGCCAAAGGTAATCATAAAATTACGAATAAATTTGATGTCCCAGCGCCGTGGCTGAGTGACCATTTCCGCATCGACATTATCAGAGGCAATGGTCATTTCAGGGAAGTCGGTCAATAAATTGGTCAGCAATATTTGCTTGGGCAATAACGGCAGGAACGGCAAAAATAAAGAGGCACCGGCCATGCTGAACATATTGCCGAAGTTGGAGCTGGTTGCCATAAACACATACTTTAAGGTATTGGCAAAGGTAATGCGGCCTTCGCGAACGCCTTGCACCAATACATTCAAATCCTTTTCTAACAGTACAATTTGCGCAGTTTCTTTCGCGACATCGGCAGCGCTATCAACGGAAATACCGACATCAGCGGCATGTAATGCGGACACGTCATTAATACCGTCACCCATATAGCCGACGACAAAACCGGCTTTTTTCAGCGCGATGATAATGCGCTCTTTTTGGTTGGGTTCGATTTCAGCGAAGACATTGACATCCACCACCTGATTGACCAGTGCCAGATCGCTCATTTGACGTATTTCGGGGCCGGTCAGAATCTCCCATTCCGCAAGCCCCAGTTGTTTACTGACTGTTGTGGCGACCAGTTTGTTATCGCCGGTAATTATTTTTAAATTGACGCCAAGTTGGCGCAGCTGATTAATAGTGTCGATGCAGCCTGCTTTTGGTGGATCGAAAAAAACCAGAAAGCCCAAGAAACGCATGGTGCTTTCATCAGTTTTATCCAGCTCGGTTTGATTAGACATGGGCTTGTAAGCCAATCCCAAGGTGCGATAACCCTGTCTACTGAATTCTTCATAGCGTTGCTGAATGTCTTGGCGCATGTCCTCGAGGTTTTTTAAGCTGCCGTCGCCCATTTCCACTTCCGTGCAGACAGCAAGAATATTGGTTAACGCACCTTTAGTAATCAGCAGTTTGCCGTCCGGCTGAGCGATTAATACACTTAAGCGCTTGCGGTAAAAGTCATAGGGAATTTCCGCCAACTTTTTACAATCGGCCACATCAAATTGCCGGTGTTGCCTGATCGCTTCGTCAATGGGGTTGATGAAGCCAGTTTCATATACAGAGTTGAGATAGGCGAATCGCGCAACTTTTTCACTAGGTGCGCCTGTAATATCTAGGGCGCCTTGCAGATGCACAATACCTTCAGTCAGTGTGCCGGTTTTATCTGAGCACAACACATTCATACTGCCGAAATTTTCAATCGAAGCCAGCTGCTTAACAATAACTTTTTGCTCGGCCATACGTTTAGCACCATGGGCGAGATTGATGCTGATAATGGCCGGAAGCAATTGCGGCGTTAAGCCAACGGCCAAGGCTAACGCGAACAAAAACGAATCCATCACCGGTTTTGCCAGATAGACATTTACGGCAAAGATGATAATTACCAGCAGCAGAGTGACTTCCATCAGCAGATAGCCGAAACGCCTAATACCGCGTTCAAAATCGGTTTCCGGGGCTTTTAACTTAATGCGTAACGACAATTTGCCGAATTCGGTGCTTTGTCCGGTTGCTACAACCAATGCCTTGGCTGAACCGCTTTGCACATGCGTGCTCATCCACAATGCGTTGGTGCGTTGGCTCAAGGCGGTATCAGTCGGCAGCACTCCTGGCAATTTTTCAACCGGGTAGCTCTCGCCGGTGAGTATTGCTTCATCAACAAACAGATTGTCGGATTCAACAAGCAAACAATCGCCGGGGATTACGTCACCTGCTTTGAGTATGACAATGTCGCCGGGTACCAGCTTTTCCAGAGCCGTTTCTATGGCAGTACCATCGCGTAGCACGCTGACGTTGATTTGCACCATGGCGAGCAATTGTTTAATTGCGTTAGCGGCGCCTTTTTCCTGCCAGAAGCCCAAACAACCGCTGATCATGACGATAGTCAAAATAATTGCGGCATCTACACGGTCATGTAAATAGAAAGACAAGCCGGTGGCGAATAGCAATATCAGAATTATCGAGCTTTTAAACTGAGCAACAAATAGCCGAGCATTGCCAGTGTCTTTTTTGCTATTCAGTTGGTTGCTGCCAAAGCGCTTTATGCGCTGGTTAGCTTCTTCGGTAGTTAATCCTTGAGCTGTAGCGTTTAACTGTTGGAGTTGCTGGTCAATGGAAAGACTCCAGAAAGTAGCTTGAGAATTGGAATTATCTGACTTGTACAGAGCATTTTTCATCTTAATTTACCAATTTAGAAAGCTTTGCTTATTTGATTCATCCTAACACCTTTCGAGGACGGTCTATGCAGCTCTGTGTATGCGGGAGTTTCTCTCTGCCAAATTTTGTGTTTTGTAATTTTTAACGTCTGGTTGTAATGAACCTATTGGTTGATATGCCCCGGAGTATAAGGTTGATTTGAACCTATATTGATTGATATTAATAATGCTTATATTTTTAATATATTGAATTTAAAGGTAAATATATTTATTTTTTAACTTTGGCGTGTAAGTTGCTCCTAATTACCCTGTCCTTGTTAAGGATAAATAAAAAACTTAAATTCTAAGGAGATGCGCCTATGCGATATTTTTTCCAACGCCCTAACAACGCGGCTTGTTCACTTGCTTCACTATTAACGTTAACCGCTGTCATGTTAATAACCAGTTCGGTAGCTGAAGCGGTACCCAGCTTTTCCCGGCAAACTGGCGCTGCGTGCAGTCAATGTCATACGCAATCCTTTGGACCTAACCTAACACCTTTTGGCCGTGATTTTAAATTGGGCGGTTATACGCAGGGCGGCGGCAGTGGCACCAATGCAAAGTTACCGCCAGTAAGCGCTATGGTCATGGGGTCATTTACTAACACCCAAAAAGATCAAGATAAGTCTGGATTTGAGCCTGGCTACAGCAAAAACAACAACTTTACGTTTGATCAAGCTTCTTTATTTTATGCAGGAAAAGTTTACGGTAAGGTTGGCGCGTTTAGTCAGCTTACCTTTGACGGTTATAGCGATCGCTTAGCGCTTGATAATACAGACATTCGTTTTGCCGACACCGCAGACATTGGTGATACGCCAATCACTTACGGTATTTCGGTCAACAACAATCCGACCGCTCAAGATCTTTGGAATACCACGCCAGCGTGGGGATTTCCTTATAACGGCAGTCCAGTGCAGCCTGGTGTCGGAGCCTCCACCATGCTAGATGGAGCTTTTGCTACACAAGTGGGCGGCGCCACTGCTTACACCATGATCAATAATCTGTTGTATTTGGAAGCGGGCGGTTATGCCTCACTTGCGAACAATATGCAAAGAGGCTTAGGTGTGGCGGATGCCGGTCAACAGCTAATTGATGGGGGTGCGCCTTATTGGCGTGCAGCGTTGCAACAAGACTGGAAGGGGCATTTTTTCTCACTAGGCCACTACGGAATGATTGCCGATGTTTTTCCAGCGCGTGAGCGTAGCAATGGCTCTGATCACTATACCGATGTTGCTGTCGATGCCACTTACCAATATATGGGTAATCCAAAGCATATCTTCGAAACCAAAACATCTTATATCTACGAAGATCAAAAATTATCGGCAAGCAGGCTAGCTGGTGAAGTGGCATCAACGGGCAATACCTACCTTACGACCTTTAAGTTCAATACCGCCTATACCTTCGAGCAAACCTACGGAGTTACTTTCGGTTACAACAGAATTACCGGATCTAAAGACGCTAATCTTTATGCCGCTAATTCGTTAAATAAGCCTAACAGTGAGTTCTACACAGCCGAGCTTGTGTATGTTCCGTTTGGAAAAACGACTTCAATGCTGAGTCCATGGCTTAATTTGCGTACCAGTTTGCAATACATCGGCTATTCAAAATTTGATGGCACAGCTGATAAAGCCAGCCAAAAAAATACCTTTATGGTCAACGGCTGGGTGGCGTTTTAAGGTAGTAACTGCGGTATTTTCTGATTCCAAAATTTATGCGGGCAGTATTTTTTGATGTTGCCCGCTAATCATCTCCACAGCTATTGCGCTACCCAGGAATTATTATGGCCCCAGAACGCTATACCCGCTTTAAAGACATTTCTATCAGTGAAAGAATTTTAAATACTGTATTCCTGCTTACCATTGGCCTGGGTTACATAGCGGCTCTTGCCAATATGTATTACACCCATCAAGGCCTTGACGGTAAAGCCGGTCTGTCAGTTGAAGATGTGGTGATTAGCTATCACGGTTCCAATACCCAAACCCGTTTAGGCACGGCGATTAACGGCATCATGGAGCCGAACTTAAAATACAAAAGCGACAAAGACGTTATTATGCAATGGATACATGCGGGTGCTGACGAGCCGGAATATAACGAAAAAATCGCCCCGATTTTAAATCGCGACTGTGTGCTTTGTCATACGCCCAGTGTGAATCCATCGCTGCCGGATTTAACCCATTACTCCACGGTTGCCGAAGTAGCACATGGCGGCGGAGCAACTATCCCTACCTTAGTCCGCGTCTCGCATATCCATTTATTTGGCATTGCCTTCATTTTGTTTTTTATCGGCAAGATCTTCCTGCTTTGCGACATCAATGTGATTGTCAAACGCGTGGCCGTCGTCATTCCGTTTGCAGCGATGCTGTTGGATGTATTGTCTTGGTTTATTACCAAAACCAATTCCTCATTTGCTTATGTCGTGATCGGCAGCGGCGCATTAATGGGGATTTCGATGGGATTGCAGATATTACTCAGCGTTTATCAGATGTGGTTTTATTCGAGGAAGTAAGGCTTATTGTCCAACAATAGCGCACTCAATCCAACAGGATTGCCTCATCACTTGTTAGTGAATGTAGATTGAGATTGCTTGGTGTCACATTAGGGTTAACCCATTGTGACGTGAGTTATGTCGATGATAAGTTTGCTTAGCAAAAAGTGCGCTGATTAGCAGTAAACACAGCTGAAAAAAAGCCATTCCTGCTATTGAAAAAACAGCCACCAATAAAATTAATATTTTGATGAATTTCATGAAGCACTCTCAAGTGGTTTTTTTAAATTGAGGCTCAATCATCTGCTAAATAAATCAGTAAAACAAGTGGTTTAATTTGTATTTTAATGGCGTAACACCAGTATTATAGGGGCTTTGAGAGGGTTGTCGTGTTTTGACAACACTATACTTACGCTCGATTCTTGAAGTTAGAAAAGCACTTCTTACTGGTGTTGGACGAGCCTTGCTAAAGTAAAAACAGATTAGGTTTTGGATTGTGTTTTGCGTAAAAACAACATGATATTCAGTGTTTTTAGGCATTAAATAAATCGAAAAATGTAAGAAAAAACATAATTTATTGGATGGGTATGGCGTTGCTTTACCCATCCTCGAAATTATTGTTTTTGTGTAAGGTGAATTTTGCAGTTGATTGAACTTTCGCGTCTTGTAACTAACCAAAGTATAAGCATTGCCGCTAACGTTGATGTGCAACTAACCATTGCTCAAGGCTAATCAATATCCAGATCATCACCCCGTAATATGAGGCGTGGCCTTCTTTCTGGGCTTTAATCAGGTTGTCTATGTAGTTGGGATTAAGAATGCCACGTTGCGCAATGCCCTGTAAGTTGGCTTCGGCAAATTGGCGTAGTTGCTCATTGCTACTCATCCAGACGCCAAAAGGTAAACCAAAGCCTTGCTTACTTTTGTCCAGGGTTTCTTTGGCTAGGAAATCCTTCATACCTTCCCGATAAAATGAACGTAACTCAAAGCCTTTCATCAGCCATTTGGAAGGAATGGTCGCGGCAAATTCCACCATGTTTTCTTGCAACATTGGATATTGCACATTAATACCGGCCAACTCGCACATGCGATTTACTTTTCTCAGGTCATTGTCAGCTAAGGTAAATTTACCATCCAAAAACAACATGCGTTTAATCAAGTCATCGGTCGGTGCGCGGTTGTAGGTTTCTGTTAAGTTTTGTATCGGTAATTTCGGATTGATTTTGCTTAAGAAATCCTCTGAAAAAATTTCCTCCAAAGGCGTGCGATGGAGAAAATTGTAGGTTTCCATACGGTCCGGCATCGGAATGTTAGCTTGCTCGATATAGCTTTTGACTTTACCCAACAATGGCAAATTTGAGGCCAGCGGTTCCAAAACGGCTTTGGCAACGCCAGGGATATGCCGATAAAGATCAAACATCTTTTGTTTGGCATAACGGGCATTGCCGGCAAAAATTTCATCGCCGCCATCACCTGCTAATAATTGGGTTATGCCCTGTTCGCGGGCAAATTTGGCGCAATAGTAGGCAGGGATGGCGGAAGCATTGCCAAATGGCTCATCATAGGTTTTAGCAATTAGCGGCAGTGCGGCCAGCACATCTTCAGGGGTTACGTAATATTCGTGCAATTTAACGTTGAAATGTTTGGCGGTGGCGCGCGCAAACTCCATTTCGTCATAACCATCAGCATCAAAACCGATTGAAAACGCATCGATAGGCCGGTCTGAAAGTTTTTGAAATACGCCGGTAACCGTGCTGCTATCCAGGCCACCGCTTAGGAAAGCGCCGGTGTGTTGATCGGGATTACAGCTCTGTGTTGCTTGTTCAAGCTGGCTGTGTAATTGCTCAAGCAGTTCTTGTTTGGAATAATGGCTGTCATTATGCTCAAGCTGCCAATAAAAATTGCGTGAAATTTGTCCATGATCAAATTCTACACATTCGCCGGGTTGCAGCTTACTAATTCCGGTGTAAATGCTGCCTGGACTGGGCACCATGTGAAAGTAGAGATAATTGAAAATACCCTGCGGATCGATCTGAGCGTCGACGCTGGGGTGAGCGATAATCTGATCAAGTTGTGAACCAAAAACCAGCAAATCGTTGTTAGCAAAAAGCGCCAGCGGCCTGATGCCAATTCGATCGATGGCTAGCAAAGCATAATCACCGTCCGGTACCAGTACACAGCAAGCAAAAGGGCCGTGCAGATGGTTTAATACTGACTTACCGTATTCTAAAAAGCCTTCAGCTAGCGCTTGAGCGTGCCCTTGATGTTCAGCAATACTGGCGAGTGTGCTGTCGGTCCATTGCGGTGAGCCTTCGATAATGGTTAATAACCGTCCTGATTGGTAGCTCGATGGCGCGTCATAACGCCCCGTGCCCCCGACTGCTGCTTGTGGCTGATGGTCGGTGGTTGTGTGATCGCTGTTCGCGCTTCGGGTTGCTGCTTGTTGTTGCTCAATAATTGCCGAAGAACGCTCGTTTGCGGAGGTAGACAGCCAGCCATAAATCGATTGCATAACACTTTTCTCAGGGTTGTCGGTGACTAAACGGTTAATATACAAGGCTTGGAAGTGAGGCTCAAGGTGCCTGACAGGCAATCAGTATAGTTGTCAGGACAGCTTTGTGAGCAATTACCTGAGCTAGGAAAAAGCAATTTTTTGATTTGCGTATTGAAGTGACTAACATTTAGGGCCCAACTTTGTTGGGCTTTTGATTAATTGAACCTTAGAATTTAAACCGATCAGCTATAGCAAATTGGACGTGAGAAATCAGGACTTATGAGTAACGAATATAACGCCGCGGCGATTGAAGTTTTAAGCGGATTGGAGCCGGTCAGAAAACGCCCCGGCATGTACACCGACACCACCCGGCCAAACCATTTGGTGCAGGAAGTAGTTGATAACAGTGTCGATGAGGCGATGGCAGGATTCGCCAACAGTATTGATGTGGTGCTGTACAAAGACGGCTCGGTGCTGGTGAGTGATAACGGCCGCGGCATGCCGGTCGATATACATCCGGAACAAGGCATTCCGGGCGTCGAAGTCATCCTTTGCACGCTACACGCGGGCGGTAAGTTTTCTAATAAAAACTACCAGTTTTCCGGCGGTTTGCATGGGGTTGGCGTGTCTGTGGTGAATGCCTTATCGGCAAAGCTGGAAATCGACGTCAAGCGCAACGGCAAGATTTATCACATGGAATTTGCCGATGGTGAAAAGCAATCTGAATTAACCGAAACTGGCACCGTTGGCAAAAATAACACCGGCACTTCAATCAAATTTTGGCCTAACGAAAAATACTTTGATTCCAACAGAGTGTCCGTTTCCAAGCTTAAGCATAACTTGCGCGCTAAAGCAGTGTTATGTCCGGGGTTAAAAATTACCCTGGTCATCGATCAAACTGATGAAAGTTATGTTTGGTGCTATCAAGACGGCCTTAAAGAATATCTGCTCGATCGCTTGGGGGATATTGAATTCTTCCCCGAGCAACCCTTTATGGGCAACATGGCCGCTAATCATGAAGCCGTTGAATGGGGGATCGTCTGGGCAGTAGAAAATCCAGCAGAAGTATTGACCGAAAGTTACGTTAACTTAGTACCGACTGCCCAAGGCGGTACCCATGTTAATGGCTTACGTGCAGGCTTAACCGAAGCCATGCGCGAGTTTTGCGACATCAGAAACATTCTGCCGCGCGGCGTTAAAGTCGCGCCGGAAGATGTTTGGGAAAATTGCCATTTCGTACTGTCGGTTAAATTGGAAGATCCTCAGTTTTCCGGGCAAACCAAAGAACGCTTAAGCTCGCGCGAATGCGTGGCTTTTGTGTCCGGCGTTGCTAAAGACGGCTTTAGCTTATGGCTAAACCAAAACCCGGCGGAAGGCGAAAAAATCGCCGAAATCATTATTTCCAGTGCGCAAAAACGACTGCGTTCCAACAAAAAAATCATCCGTAAGAAGATCACTTCCGGCCCGGCATTACCCGGCAAACTTGCTGATTGCTCCGCGCAAGACATCAATCGAACCGAGTTGTTTTTAGTGGAAGGCGATTCGGCGGGCGGTTCAGCCAAGCAGGCTCGGGAACGCGATTTTCAGGCAATAATGCCGCTACGTGGCAAGATACTTAATACTTGGGAAGTGGAATCCGAGCAAGTGATGGCTTCGCAGGAAGTTCACGACATTGCCGTGGCCTTGGGTATAGAGCCCGGTTCCAGCGACTTACAACATCTTCGCTACGGTAAAGTCTGCATTCTGGCCGATGCCGACTCGGACGGTAACCATATTGCCACGCTAATTTGTGCGTTGTTTTATCAGCATTTTCGGGCCTTAGTGGATGCGGGTCATGTGTTTGTGGCAATGCCGCCTTTATATAGAATCGACGTTGGCAAACGGGTGTTTTATGCGCTGGATGAATCTGAGCGTCAAGGTGTGTTGGACAGAATTAAAGCCGAAAAACTCAAAGGCCAAATCAACGTGCAACGCTTTAAAGGCTTGGGTGAAATGAATCCCAGCCAACTTCGGGAAACCACCATGAACCCGGATACACGGCGTCTAGTGCAATTAACCGTTGAAGAAAATGACGACACCAACGCGCAATTAGATTTGTTGCTGGCAAAAAAACGTTCTCAAGACCGGAAAACCTGGCTGGAAACTAAAGGCAATTTGGCCGATATAGCTTGATGTTTCCCTTTAATACACTGTACTAATTCGCTATTTATCAGAGGAAAAATTTATGTTGAATTTACAGATTCCCGACGACATTGAGCAGCAATTAAATGCACTAGCGATCAGTGCTCAAAGTACTGCTTCAGAGATCGTTTTATCGTTAGTGCAAGACTATGTTAAACAACACCAGCAAGAACTAAACCCGCAACACGAAGAAGATGAAGCGTTGCAGATTCATGAACAACTCATGGACCAATATGCCGAAACGTTTCAGAAATTAGCGCAATAGTGAGTAGCCTGTTTTTTATCTCCAAGTCGCTGGCTTTAAAAATACATCAGCAACAAGTTGAGCTTTTTGGCGGTATACAGGGTGTCAGAGATGATGGTTTGCTTGAATCTGCTTTAGGAGCGGCTCGGCAAACTTGGGATTACCCCGGATAGTAAAAAAGAACAACCAGGTAACCCATCCCCTCACAATAACGTAGCGAAATCTGACATTTATGGACTTTTATAATCTTATCTCGGCATTTGCCATGGGGGCGTTCGTTTTAGGCGGCGGGCTTTTGTACCTCATACTTACCTCGATTGCTGTCTTTGTGATAATTGCTTTATTTGTTATCTGGAAGTTTCGCACACGCCCTTTGATTGTCGTACCCGCAGTGGTCATACTTGCATGGGGGATTGTAAATATATCCATCAACATGAACGCCATCCAAAGTCTGCCAAATTTTGACTTTGCAGGAGAGAACGCGATCCGCAAAAAAGCGGAGCTTGCGTGTGAAAACCAGTTACCTCAGCTGGCTGAAGCCTACGAAGTGGATGCAATCGCTGACACAGTAACGGCACTCCACGGCATATCCATCGTTCGCTTGCTGGTAGACAGGCAACTTGCATTTATTGAAATCAAAGTTCAGCCACCGCAACGTCGTGGTACTCAACATCACTGTCCTCCAAACCCTAAAAATTGTGTTGAGCCGCCGCCTAGCAATCAGCCTTACATTTTGCCATCCACAAGCTTTCCCGATAACAGTTGGACGGTTGATTCAGCCGCCGGAAGTTATGCAAAAATAGAACTGGTAGATAAAAGTACCGACACCTGCGCGCCAATATCGTCATTACATAAGTCAATTACAGAATATCTTCGTGCGTACCCGTTGCCTTTCAATAAATGTATAAAGGTGAGTTTCAATCCCTTACCGACCGCACGGCATCTGTTGCGTTATCAAGCCGCACTAAATCAAAAAAAAGGTCTATTAGATTATGAGTATCGGTTAGGTTATTACCAACTGTTTGACAGCAGAAACAACAGCGTGTTGGCTCAATTAGCGACATCAGACGGACCACGGGATCCACACATTGTGAGCGTAAGCATACTAAACACAAAGCATCAGCAACCATCCTGTCTCAATCCACTCAGCGTATTGACAGATAGACTCTTTGGAACGAACTATAAGGATCATTAAAACTCCCCGACGCAATAGTCTGTGCAACAGCCATTAATGAACAGGCGATATTGTTGACGAATGATAAAAAACTACATGCGCTTGATGGTTTGCAGTGTCGAGCATTGGAAATAAGCCTAATGAAAATCCAAGAAAAATCCCTAACCATGACCGTGCTGATGACGCCGGATATGGTTAATTTCTCCGGCAAAGTGCATGGCGGCGTGATATTGAAATTGCTCGATCAAGTGGCTTATGCCTGTGCGGCCAAGTATTCAAAAAACTACGTGGTGACTGCGGCGCTGGATAATGTGTTTTTTAAGCAAGCAATCAATGTCGGTGAGCTGGTGACTTTTTACGCTCATATTAACTACGTGGGTAAGGCGTCGATGGAAGTCGGCATAAAAGTCGTTGCGGAAAATTTGCGCACGGATGAGAAAAGACACACAACGTCTTGCTATTTCACCATGGTGGCGGTTGATGAAGACGGCAATAGTGTTGAGGTGCCCAGGTTGCAAGTGAATACTGAAGTAGAAAAAAGATTGTACGAAGCCGCAGTTGCACGTAAGCAAATGCGCCAAGAAATTTTAGAAAAAAATAGAGCATTACATGTCGATTTACCAGAAACAGGTTTGTAAACAATGATTTTACAAGGGAATTTTGAGCAACAACCGCTTAAAGAATTTGCCGAGAAGGCCTACCTGGATTATTCCATGTATGTCATTCTCGATCGCGCATTACCAAATATTGCCGATGGCTTAAAACCGGTGCAACGGCGCATTGTTTATGCGATGTCTGAGCTGGGCTTAACTGCCATTGCCAAATATAAAAAATCGGCCAGAACGGTCGGTGACGTGCTGGGTAAATACCACCCGCATGGCGATTCGGCCTGTTATGAAGCCATGGTGATCATGGCGCAGGATTTTTCTTATCGCTATCCGTTGATTGACGGCCAGGGCAACTGGGGCTCGCCGGACGATCCTAAATCTTTCGCCGCGATGCGTTATACCGAATCGCGTTTGACGGCTTATGCGCAAACCTTGTTAAGCGAGTTAGGGCAGGGCACGGTTGAATGGGCGGATAATTTTGACGGCACGCTAAAAGAGCCAGTGTTATTACCGGCAAGACTGCCGAATGTCTTACTGAACGGCACCATGGGTATCGCCGTCGGCATGGCGACAGATATTCCGCCGCACAACTTAAGAGAAGTGGCGGCAGCTTGTATTGAGCTTTTAGATAATCCCGATTGTTCGTTCGACACCATTTTTAGCCATATCAAAGGCCCGGATTATCCGACCGATGCGGAAATCATTACCTCGGCGGATGACATTCAAAAGATGTATTTAAGCGGTGGCGGTTCGGTGAAAATGCGCGCTAAATACGAGGAGGAAGATGGCGTTATCGTTATCACCGCATTGCCTCATCAAGTGTCCGGCGCCAAATTGTTAGAGCAGATCGCCGCGCAAATGCTGGCGAAAAAACTGCCGATGATCGAAGATTTGCGCGACGAATCCGATCATGAAAATCAAACCCGCCTGCTGATTATCCCTAAATCCAAACGTATTGATGTCGACGAGATCATGTCGCATTTGTTTGCGACCACCGATCTGGAAAAAAGCTACCGCGTTAACATGAACATGATTGGCCTGGATGGCAGGCCAAAAGTTAAAAACTTGCGCGAAATCCTGGTGGAATGGCTGGCCTTCCGAACTGAAACCGTGCGTCGGCGTTTGCAGTACCGCCTGGATAAAGTACTGGCGCGCTTGCATATTTTGGACGGCTTGTTGATTGCCTATCTTAATATCGACGAAGTTATCGCCATTATTCGTGCTGAAGATAATCCTAAGCCGGTATTGATGGAACGCTTTGGTATTACTGACCTGCAAGCCGAAGCGATCTTAGAATTAAAGCTAAGACACCTCGCCAAACTGGAAGAAATGAAAATCCGCGGCGAACAAGCGGAGCTTGAAGCAGAACGCGCGGCACTGGAAAAAACTTTAGGCTCACCAAGATTGCTCAATCGTTTGATCAGAACCGAAATCGAGCGCGATGCTGAAAAGTTCGGTGATGACCGACGTTCACCGATCGTTGCCAGAGAATCCGCTCAAGCATTAGAAACCACCGCATTAATAGCTAATGAACCGCTTACCGTAATCCTGTCGGAAAAAGGCTGGATCAGGGCGGCCAAAGGCCATGACATTGACGTGGCATCGCTTAATTACCGAGCGGGTGATGGCTTTCTGGAAGCAGTAAAAACCCGCTCGACGCAACCGGTGTATTTACTGGATTCAACCGGCCGCGCCTACAGCACCTCGGCGCATGACTTACCGTCGGCGAGAACCCAAGGCGAACCGCTCACCGGCCGACTTAATCCGCCGGCGGGATCATCGTTCACTAACTTATTAGTCGGAAACCCGGACGATTGGATTGTGGTTGCCAGTGATGCCGGTTACGGCTTCCGCGTGCAGCTGAAAGAGTTACTGAGTAAAAACAAAGCCGGTAAAACCCTGCTCACCTTGCCGGACGGCGCTAAAGTGCTTAAGCCCGCGGCCGTTAAAAGCGATGAAGACTTGCTGGCTGTAGTTACCTTACAAGGCCGCTTGTTGATTTTTCCAGTCTCTGAACTGCCCGCCTTGGCAAAAGGCAAAGGTAACAAATTGATACAAATTCCGTCCGCCGACTTAAGCAATGGTAGCGACAAAGTGGTGGCGATTATCGCCATCGCAGCAGCAGGAGAGTTGAAAGTCATTGCCGGAAAACGCCACATCCAACTAAAAGGCGCCGATATTACTCATTACTCCAGCAGTCGCGCCAAACGCGGCTTGGCCTTACCCAGAGGCTTTCAGCGGGTTGATGGCTTGGAGAGTGAGTAAAAATTTACTCTTTTACATCGTATAATAAAAACGTGGTGACGTCAGACTGCGCTATACGCGCTACTGCACCATATCTGATCCACATGGCGGCCTCTTTTGAGGCCGCTTTTTTGTGCGGCGAATTATCTTGAAAATCATTGCTATATAATTAAACCGCGGCAACGAAGCTGTGGTTCTGCACAAGCCCTCAAATCCGAGCCGCAGATTCGGTATGTGCAGGTGCCTGATTACCTCTAATAGATAGGCTGTCTTACCGGTTATATTTACTCCGTAGTGATAGAAGAGGGCTCCTACAACTCGCTACCCAACCAAACTCCCCCATGACTAAAAACCTCACCATAAGGCTTAAGCCCTAGCAACAACCCACACGTCCACCCGAGCAACCCCGGCTTTTTTTAAGACCATGGCCAATTCATGCGCCGTGGTGCCGGTGGTCATTACGTCATCAATAATCGCAACATGCTGGGCGGTGATTGGCTTGTGCAAGGAAAAAGCGTTTTTCATATTTTTACGACGCTGTTTGGCGGGCAGGGCGATTTGATGCGGGGTATCGCGATGACGAATGCAGCTGTCGAGATCTAACGGAATTTGCAATTCTTTCGACACAATTCTGGCAATTTCTATAGCTTGATTGAAGCCGCGCTCCCGATAACGCGATCTATGTAGAGGAATCGGGATAATGCAGTCGGGTTTGTCGGCGCTATCGTGCAAGTAGTCACTTAATAAATGGCCGAGTAAGCGCGCGTTTTTATAATCAGCACCAAACTTCAACGTGGTAATTAAATGCCGGATGGCGCCCTGATAAATAAACGGCGCGTAAGTTCTGTCGTAAGCGGGCGGATGGCTTAGGCAGCGGCCGCAGAGCATCGGCCAAGACGATTGGGTTTCCAGTATTTCGGCGCATTGATGACAGCACAACACCACTCTGGGTAAGTGTTGTAAGCAGGTGTCGCAAATGTCGTGTCCTGCTTGGCCGGGGGAATTGCATAAGATGCAGGTGGCCGGAAGCAAGTGCTTCTGTATAATATCAAGCCAGTTGTATACTTTAATTCTTTGAACAGGTCGACGAGTGTTCATTGAAAGCCTCTAAGCAATCCGACACTGGAGAATAACAGCATGTCTGCAAGCCCCGCAATACGCCATGATTGGCAGTTGGAAGAAGTACAAGCGCTTTTTGCCTTGCCTTTTAATGATTTGATTTTTCAGGCACAAGTCACGCATCGTGGGCATTTTGATCCTAATGAAGTGCAAGTCAGCAGTTTGTTGAGCATCAAGACCGGCTCATGTTCGGAAGATTGCGGCTATTGTCCGCAAAGCGCGCGTTATGATTCCGACTTAAAACCGGAAGCGTTAATGCCGGTAGATGCAGTTTTAAAAGCCGCCCAACAGGCCAAAGACCAAGGTGCGTCAAGATTTTGCATGGGTGCGGCTTGGCGCTCACCTAAAGATCGGGATATTGAGCGCGTAGTGGAAATGGTGCAAGGCGTTAAGGCTTTGGGCATGGAAACCTGCGTAACACTTGGCATGTTGACTGAGTCGCAAACCGCGCGGCTTAAAGAAGGTGGTCTGGATTACTACAATCACAATCTCGATACTTCTGAAGATTATTATTCTGAAGTGATTACTACCCGCACTTATCAAGACCGTCTGGATACCTTGTCGCGCGTCAGAGATGCGGGCATTAACGTCTGCTGCGGCGGCATTGTCGGCATGGGCGAGAGTGATAAAGATCGCGCCAATTTGCTGATTGAACTGGCGAACATGCCGAAACATCCGGAAAGCGTGCCGGTAAACATGTTGGTGCAAGTGGAAGGGACGCCGTTGATGGGTACTGAAGCCTTGGATCCATTGGTGTTTGTCAGAACCATCGCCGTGGCGCGTATCTTAATGCCGGAATCCCGCGTGCGTTTGTCGGCCGGTCGCAAAGACATGAGCGATGAAATGCAGGCCTTGTGCTTTCTGGCCGGTGCCAATTCCATATTTTACGGCGACAAACTGCTGACTACCGACAACCCGATGACCAATCATGATCTGGCTTTGTTTGATCGCTTAGGGCTGCACTCAGGCGGGTCGAGCTACGCTTGATGACTGAGCAAGCTTGGCAAGATGAGTTAGACGAAAGAGCGCAACGCGGTCTGTATCGTTCCAGACGCATCATCGAATCCCCCCAAGGTATTCATTTGCAGATTGACGGCAAACCGGTCGTCAATTTTTGCAGCAATGATTATTTGGGGCTGGCTAATCATCCTGATGTGGTTAAAGCCTTTAAAACCGCTGCAGACACTTACGGCGTCGGCAGCGGTTCGGCGCACTTAATTTGCGGGCATAGTTTGGCGCATCATGCGCTGGAAGAAGAACTGGCTGAATTTACCGGACGCGAGCGCGCGTTGCTGTTTTCCACCGGTTACATGGCCAATATGGGTGCTATTTCTGCATTGGTCGGGCGCGGCGATACGGTTTTTGAAGACCGGCTCAATCACGCCTCATTGCTGGATGGAGGCTTGTTATCCGGCGCAAAATTCAAACGTTATGCCCATGCCGATGTCGAGCATCTTGAAGCCAATCTGGTTAAAGCCACTGGTAACAAACTGATTGTCACCGATGGCGTGTTTAGTATGGATGGCGATTTAGCGCCGTTGGCGGCATTAGCAGTATCTGCAAAACAGCATAATGCCTGGCTGATGGTTGATGATGCGCATGGCTTGGGCGTTCTTGGTGCATCCGGTGGCGGAGTGCTGGAGCTGGCTCAATTGGGCCAGGGAGATGTGCCGGTATTGGTCGGCACGCTGGGTAAAGGCTTTGGTACGTTCGGCGCTTTTGTTGCCGGGTCTGACGCATTAATTGAAACCTTGATTCAAAAAGCCAGAACCTACGTTTACACCACAGCCTTACCGGCAGCGGTTGCCGAAGCTACCCGCGCCAGTTTGAAAATCATTATTGCCGAGCCATGGCGTCGGGAGAAGCTGGGAAAATTATCTGAGCATTTTCGAACGGGCGCTCAGCAGCTGGGTTTGCAGCTGATGCCGTCGGCTTCACCTATTCAACCGATAGTTATCGGCGATAGCCAGCAAGCCATGGCAATCAGTCAGCAATTATTGAACAACGGTTTTTTAGTCAGCGCGATTCGTCCGCCGACGGTGCCGCAGGGCAGTGCCAGATTGCGTGTAACGTTTTCGGCGTTACATGAGTTTGAGCAGGTTGATCAGTTGCTGGAAGCTATCGCCAAATTAGTCACAGCGTCTAAATGATTAAAATCCACCAGGAAACTTACGGTAGCGGTAAGTCCATCGTGCTGGTGCATGGCTGGGCGATGCATACCGGTATTTGGCGCGATTTTGCCAAACAGCTGGCGAAGCATTACCGAATAACATGCATTGATTTACCCGGACATGGTCAAAGTGAAGAGCTGCTGCCGTTTAATCTTGAACAAATTAGCGAACTATTGGCCAACAATATCGATGCCGAACCGGCTTGCTGGCTGGGCTGGTCGCTAGGTGCAACGGTAGTGCTGGATTTTGCCAGACGTTTTCCGGAGCGTTGCTCGGCATTGATACTGATGACGGGTAATCCGCATTTTACTCAAATAAGCTCTTCGGATGGAGCAGTGCAATGGCCGGGAATGAAGATCGAGTTGCTGGATAATTTTGCCGCTAACTTGCAAGAAAATTGCCAGGCGACCTTGCTGCGTTTTCTATCATTACAGGTCAATGGCTTACAAGATTACAAAAAATTAATGAAAGAATTGAAAACGGCTGTTGCTGAATATCCCGCCCCGAATGAGGCGACGTTGCAAGGTGGTTTGCATATTTTGAAAAACGCCGACTTAAGAGCCGCGTTGGGCGAGTTGACGATGCCGATGTTATCTATATTGGGGGCTAAAGATGCGTTAGTACCGGTTGCTGTCGGTGAGTATCTACAAACGCTCTCTCCGAATATGGCGGTTAAAGTCATCGACAAAGCCGGTCATGCGCCGTTTCTATCCCATCCAAACGAAGTCACGGAATTGATGTCAGATTTTATCGAACACCATGTTTAATCCGGACAAAGTCAGAATAAGACAGTCATTTGCCGCAGCTTCAGACACTTATGATGGCGCAGCTGAGTTACAGCGAACTGTTGGCAGAGCCTTGTTGGCAAATCTAAATGCAGAAATGCTCACCGGTACGATGTTGGATCTGGGCTGTGGCACCGGCTTTTTAACCGGTGAATTATTGTCAACAAAAAACCAAAACCCGCCGCAGTCTGTAATCGCCGTTGATATTGCTTTTGGCATGCTTGAAGCCACGCGCAGCAAGTTAGCTGCTCATAACAATGTCAGGTATATCTGCGCTGATGCCGAGCAGTTGCCAATCGCAGCAAGCACTGCCGATGTCGTGGTTTCCAATCTTGCCTTGCAATGGTGCCGCAATCTTACCGCTGTCTTTGCTGAGCTTAAGCGGACACTAAAGCCGGGTGGACAATTGGTATTTTCAACTTTCGGTCCGCACACATTGCAGGAATTAAAAGCCGCCTGGGCTGAGGTTGATGATTACAGCCACGTTAATGAGTTTTATGGTGTTGCAGACATCGAGCATTTTTTGCAGCAAGCGGGTTTTAGACAGGTGCGTATTGAACGCAACACACATTTATCAAAATATGATTCGGTGTTGGCATTGATGCGCGAGTTAAAAGCCATCGGCGCGCAAAATGTTATCGGTGAGCGCAATAAAGCCACCACTACACGAACGCAGTTACAACGCATGATTAAAACGTATGACTTACATCGGCTCGAGGGCATGATTCCGGCGACCTTCGAATGTTTCTTGATACAGGCACAGGCATAAGCAACATGTCCCAAGGCTATTTCATTACCGGCACCGATACCGACGCAGGCAAAACCTGGGTAACCTTGGCGTTGATGGAATATTTCAAGCAGCAGGGCAAAACAGTTGTGGGTATGAAGCCGGTGGCCGCCGGTTGTGTTTGGCAAGATGGGCAACTGAAAAACGAAGATGCCTTGTTGATTCAGGCTCATGCTTCAGTTGCTGTCGCTTATGAATTGGTGAATCCTTACGCTTATGAGCTGCCGGTGTCACCGCATATTGCAGGTAAAGATAATCCTGTGGTTTTGAGCGAAGTGCTGGCTAAGTTCGATGTGCTAAAACAGCAGGCAGAAATCATCCTGGTTGAAGGTGCGGGCGGTTGGTTAGCGCCGATAAATAACGATCAAGACATTAGCGATTTGACCAAAAGCTTAGCGTTGCCGGTGATTATGGTGGTCGCCATCCGTTTAGGTTGTATCAACCATGCTAAGTTAACGCATCAAGCTATCAAGCAAGCCGGAGTGTCCTGTGCAGGCTGGATTGCAATCTGTACTGATGCTGACATGCTAGTGCGAGAGGAAAATATTGATACCCTGAAGTCTGCCCTGAGCGCGCCATTGTTAGGCGTTATACCGTTTACTAAAGTACCTGATTTTAAGAAGTTGGCGAGTTGTTTGTCTTCGCAATTAATGACGGTTTGCCGCTAAAAACTGCAGTCATACAATGAAAGTGCAACAAATCCACAGTATCACCCAAGTTAATTCAGCAGACTGGAATCGTCTTGCCGGTGTGGATTACCCTTTTCTACGCCATGAGTTTTTATTGGCAATGGAGCAAAGCGGTTCGGCTTCTGAACAAACCGGTTGGTTGCCTGCGCATTTGCTGGTGATGGATAAAGATGAGCTGGTGGGCTTAATGCCGCTGTATCTCAAACAGCATTCGTCGGGAGAATTTGTATTTGATCAGCAATGGGCTCAAGCCTACGAACAACACGGACTCGATTATTACCCCAAATGGCTGACAGCAATTCCGCTGACGCCTTGTCAGGGCGTGCGCATTGTCGTTAAGCCGGGTCTCGATCTTAGTGACGTTACTCGCCTACTGCTGACATTTATCAAACAGCTTTCCGAACAGATTGGTATTTCTTCCTGGCATTGCTTATTTCCTGTCAAAGAACAGGCAGATCTGTTGCGCTCATTAGGTTTAAGTATTCGTGAGGGCGTGCAGTTTCAGTGGTTTAACAAAGGTTACCGGGATTTTGACGATTTCTTGCAAACCTTGAGCGCCAGCAAACGCAAAATGCTTAAGCGAGAACGCCGCCGGGTTGGCGAGCAGGGCATCAGGCTGTTGCGGATTGCCGGGCCAGATGTCAGCGATCAGCAGTGGCAGCTGTTTTTTGAGTTTTACACGATGACGTATTTAAAACGAGGCTCCCGGCCTTATTTGAATATGGCATTTTTCCAACAAATTGCCGCCACCATGGGCGAGCAATTGTTGCTGGTATTGGCTATCAACAATGACAAAACTGTCGGTGCCGCCTTGAGTTTTGTCGGTGCAGATACTTTGTACGGCCGCTACTGGGGCTGCTTTGAAGAATATAACTCGCTACATTTTGAAGCCTGTTATTATCAGGGGCTGGAATATTGCATTCAACATGGTTTGCAGCGGTTCGATTCCGGCGCCCAAGGAGAGCATAAAATTGCGCGGGGTTTTGAACCTATCACTACCTATTCGGCACATTGGCTTAAAGATCCCCGTTTTGCCCAAGCGGTGGATGACTTTGTCATCAGAGAGCAAAAAGCTGTGCAGCTTTATAAAATCGATGCAGCATCGTATTTGCCGTTTAAAGAAAACAACTAAATGCATGAGGAGTTTTGAGATGGCCGAAGCCGCCCATTCGATAGTAGATACCGCTAATTTAATACCAGAAATTATCGCCAATATCTATGGCATTAGACAAATACGCCGCGACATTCACGCTCACCCGGAATTGTGTTTTGAAGAAGTGCGCACCGCCGAATTGGTGGCAACAAAACTAACCGAATGGGGTATCCCTATTCATCGCGGCTTAGGCAAAACCGGCGTGGTCGGTATTATTAAAGCAGGCAACTCCGCACGTGCTATCGGTTTGCGTGCCGATATGGATGCCTTGCCGATGCATGAGCAAAACCGTTTCGAGCATGCATCACGTCATCCCGGCAAAATGCACGGCTGCGGCCATGACGGCCATACCGCGATGCTGCTCGCGGCTGCGCAGTATTTGGCGGCGCATCGCGATTTTGACGGCACGGTGTATCTGATTTTTCAACCCGCGGAAGAGGGCGGTGGCGGCGCTGATGAGATGATCAAAGACGGTTTATTCGAGCTGTTTCCGATGCAGGCAGTTTACGGCATGCACAACTGGCCGGGACTAGCGGCTGGTCAATTTGCGGTCAGTCCGGGGCCGGTGATGGCGTCGCTCAACACTTTTCGCATTGTTGTTCGCGGCAAAGGTTGCCATGCCGCCATGCCGCATTTGGGCTTAGACCCGGTGCCGGTAGCCGCGCAAATAATCATGGCCTTGCAAACCATTCTGACGCGCAGTGCCAATCCACTGGATAACGGCTTACTGTCGGTGACCATACTGCGCGCCGGAGAGGCAACCAATATCATCGCCGATAACTGCGAGCTAGCCGGTACCGTGAGGACATTTTCCAATGAACTATTAGAGTTAATTGAGTTTAGGGCGCGTGAAATCGCGCATCATACTTGCCTGGCGCACGGCATGGATTGCGATGTCGAGTTCATCCGCAGTTATCCACCTACCGTCAATCACGAACAGCCGGTTGCCGTTGCCAAGCAGGTGATGGCGGGTATCGTCGGCGACCAGCATGTATTGGCTCAACAACCCACCATGGGTGCGGAAGACTTTGCGTTTATGTTGCAGGCAATTCCCGGCTGCTATTGTTTTATCGGCAACGGCACTGATTCTGACGATCATCGCAGCGCTGGACATGGCGAAGGTCCGTGTACACTACACAACACCAGTTACGATTTTAATGATGACATACTGCCAATCGGCGCGACTTATTGGGTAAAATTAGTTGAACGATCCTTAGCAGTATGTGGGAGCGACGCCCTCGTCGCGACCTAGCATCGCTCCGATAAGTTTGATTTGACAAAAAAACACAAAATTTTATAGAGGAACATTATGAGTAGTTATGAACAAAGCAAAACAGCCCGACGCGTTGCATCGATAGTTTTTTTATTAGTGTTGGGCGTAGTCGTGGGCGGAACGTTGTTGTCGGAACAGCAAAAATCGACAACTAAAGAACTATCGCCAACTTCTACAAAGACTGAGGTGCAAGGTTAACGGCAAGTCACAGGAATTTGGTTGGAAATAAAGTCATTCAAACGAAGATATATCGTCCTATGCTGAGCAACATTAAGGTCTCACAGCTTTAACGACTAGTTGGCGAGAGTGTTGAATATGCGAAATTTAACATCATGGCTGCTGTTAATTACCCAGCTGATGGTTGAATTCGTCAGTCAATCGACCGGCAACACTCGGCCCAGGCTGTGTCAAAACGTAAAAATACGCCAAACCGATCCAGCAAACCCGATTGGCGCTTGGCCAAATCGAGTACAGTCGACTGTAGAGAACAGATTATTGAGTTGAATCAGAATAGATATTTTGACATGTGTT
>Ga0208629_100012_pt1 | contig 152784 bp, 156 predicted proteins | sample LakWasMet19_HOW5_2_FD_183865 | JGI IMG/M metagenome (GOLD analysis project Ga0208629, IMG submission 183865) | Freshwater sediment methanotrophic microbial communities from Lake Washington under simulated oxygen tension - Sediment Metagenome... | ecosystem: Environmental > Aquatic > Freshwater... | reverse complement strand
TCAGACAAAAAAAAGGCTTGCATTGCTGCAAGCCTTTCATTCACTTGGTTCCCCCGGACGGGCTCGAACCGCCGACCTAGTGATTAACAGAACCACTAACACTCAAATTCATCGCTAACAAGTTGGAATACTTTAACAGGTTTTCCGCTTAGCGTCGCTCTACACTTTTCAAACCGAACCTATGCCGAATTTTTTACCACTAATTTTCTTTTTTATTTTTAAAAATACATCTAAAACAATTAGTTATAATAAAAAAATACCGAACTGAAGCCGACCATCAGAGCGGATTGGTTAATTTGGTGCTGCTTGGGGCTGTTGGCATTTCGAATGTGAGAGTACGACCCGTTGCTGTCTATCGCTTAATCTGGTTCAATGGCAGAAACAACACCATTACCAGCCATAACTCACTGTCACCGATGATATACAGAAAGAACAATTCTCAGCTAATCAATAAATTAGCATGTCAACAGTCATTTTCAGGTAGATATACTGTTAACAGCTTAATAACTTGTTAGGCCACAGGAGACTTACTTCATGACAATCCCATTTTCTGGTGGATGCGCGTGTGGAAAAATTCGCTACACATGTACTGCTGCTCCCATTGCCATGCTGAACTGCCATTGTCAGGATTGCCAAATTTCCAGCGGCGCCCCATTCGCATCCGGCATCATCGTTGCGTTGGCATCTACCCAAGTAGAAGGCGCACCAAACACCTACACAGTTACAGCAACAAGTGGGGGCAAAACCGTTCGCTCGTTTTGTGGCACATGTGAAACACCGCTATTCACTCGCGGCGAGGCCATTCCAGATTTCATGTCCATTCGGTTCTCCACCTTAGATGATCCAACTACGTTCAAACCGATGCTTGATATCTTCGTTTCCCGTGCGCAACCTTGGACATGCGTGGATACAAACATCCCGCAATTTGAAATGTCTCCCCCGAGTGCGGCCTAACAATTCATTCAAGCCGACTCCGCTTCGCGGCGCGGCTTAATTTAGGCATTAACGGTCGATTTTAGCTTTGACCGGCCACTCAAAAATCAAACTCGATGGGCAGGTAATGGCCGATTCTTCTCTTTCAGTCTTCTCTGTGAATAATGCTTCTGAGCATCCACTTCGGTTGCTTGTTTACATGAGCGACCAGAGAACGTTAGCTTACTCAGGCAATGCCGCGTTATCGTCATTGGTCTTATCTTTTGTTTGCCGCTTTTTCCGTTTGGCAAAGAAATACGTAAAGCCAGAAATAGTACCACTGGCTGTCGCTATTGAGCCAAACAGGGGGGCTACTCTGATAATTAAAGGCTCATCGGTAATACCCAGCCAAACACCAAGGGCATCGAATCCGGTGGGTTCTGCCAATACCGCTCCTGCAGCAGATAAGCCTGCAAGAATTCCGGTTGCCATTGAAATATGCTCGACTCGGGTTGCAATGGTATTGTGATTCATGCTGTTTTAAAAAGATCCGCTGAAAAATAGTGCGTTTTTACTGATGCCGCGTTTGTCCGTCAAGTTTTTCATGACTAATGGAAGGCGCTTTCAGCATCAGTGTATTTTTCTGGTTGTGTCCTAATTAAGATCAGGAATCTATTCAGCTAAGTGTTCGTATTTCTGCCTAAGCTCATCAAGACTCAGTTGCAACTCGTAGACCTGCTTTTCCAGTGCCTCGATTCTTTCACGATCAGTGATTTTGGTTGCGATCTCAACACTTGCCGTTGTCGGTAAAGTAGACAATTGCGGTTGGCCGCTGAATAGGTGGGCATAACGTGATTCGCGTTTTCCGGGCTCACGGGGAAGTTTGAGTATTAATGGTTCTTCCCGAGCCATTAATCTTGCAAGCTCAGCTTCGACTTCGTTGACATCTTCAAATTTGCACAATCGTTCAGTGCGATTACGCAATTCCCCAGGCGTTTGCGGGCCTCGCAGGAACAGCTCGCAAATAATGCCGGTAGCCTTTTCTGACAGTTGCAGTGTGCCAAATTCGCTGTTACAGAAGCGATGTTGATATTTAGAGACGCGACTGCCGTCAACACGGCTCACTAGGCATTTTTTAATCAATCCGTCGACTGTGTCCTGTACTGTGAACTCCTTTAAGTCCAAAACGGGTTCCCGATTGCTTTTCTGATTGCATGCGTTAACCAGAGAGTTAATCGAAAGAGGATATTGGTCAGGCGTGGTAATGGCTTTTTCGATCAAGCAAGCTATCACCCGAGTTTCGTAAAGACTGAGATTCATATTCATGGCATCGGCCGGAAATCTTGGATTATCGTTGCAGATGAGCAATCTATTGCTGCAAACGTCCTTTCTGCGACGGCATTAACCCCCATCAGCATTATGCTATTCATGGAAAGCAACTTTAATATCGCATCAGCATCCAAGAAGGCACGATATGTTTTTTCGGGTTTTGCGCAGAGGACACGGTGGTGTTGAAGTGTTCCGGTCGGCATAATCAATTCTCCTGAACTATATGGGGATACCTGTCTTGGTGCCGTAGGTAAGTTTAATAGTATATCCACCATTAACAATGGTCTGGATTTAAATACTGTTGAAATTGACAGGCCAGAAAGCCTTAATTACCTGGTTATTAGCAAGATGCTCTACAATTGCCGACTAAAGGGAACCTCTAAAAATTATCCGCTCATGCTTCGACAAGCGTGGGCCGGGTGAGTTGCGCAGGCTGCTGTACAACTGCGCCCAGGCAGCGGCTAAAACTGCTGTGTGGAAACCCTATTATCAAGCACTACGAGCTAGAGAGTTCTCGGCCACTCAGGCATTGGTGATTCTAGCCAGGAAATTATTACGCATCGCATTCTCCTTTGGCAACAAGACGAGGCCAAATTTGACGCTCAGAAAATTGGCTGTCTCAAAAATGCGGTTTGACAAAAACCATAGAATCTCAGAACGAACGGATAACGAGGAAACCGGCGCTGAACTGCTGCAACGCATCCTCACCGAGCGCCGCACCCGCTGGGAAGCCAAGCAATTAGCCAAATTTAAGGAACAAGGCAAAGCCCAGCCCAAAGACTGGCAAAATAAATATCCCGAGCCGGTCAAACCCGATACCAGCGATTTACCGGAATTGCCGGAGGGGTGGGTGTGGGAGAGTTTAGATATGATTTCCGAGATTCAGGGTGGAATTCATAAACAACCATCGCGAGCGCCTATTACCAACAAGTTTCCATTTTTGCGAGTGGCTAATGTTGCTCGTGGGAGACTTAAACTCGAGGAAATTCACGAAATTGAATTGTTCAGCGGTGAGCTTGTTCGCTTAGCTCTGCAAAAGGGCGATGTACTGATAGTTGAAGGGAATGGAAGTCTTACCGAAATTGGCCGATGCGCATTGTGGGATGGCTCTATTCCGAATGCAGTGCATCAGAATCATTTAATTCGTGCAAGACCAATAGTAATGCGTAGTGAGTTTGTCGAAACATGGCTCAACTCAATGCGCGGAATAGAAAGACTAACCGCATTAGCTGCTACAACTAGTGGGCTTTATACTTTAAGCGTAGGGAAAATTTCAAAAATTCCAGTACCAATTCCATCAATTAATGAACAAGCATCCATTGTTGAATTGCTTTTCTTGGGATTAGAAGAACAAAAAAGACAGGAATCATCAATCCAGGTATCCCTCAAACAATCCGCCGCCCAACGCAAAAACATCCTGAAAGCCGCTTTCTCCGGTCAACTGGTACCGCAAGACCCCAACGACGAACCGGCCAGCGTATTGCTGGAGCGCATCCGTGCCGAGCGGGCTGCACAAGAAAAAGCGCCCAAACCGCGCGGACGTAAAACCAAGGAAACAGTCATCTAAACTGCGTGGGCACAAACAACCGTGCCCACCCTACCAACCTGTAAGCACCCAATTTATTATCTTTTCCGCAATGAATACATCTAACCTCGTCCAAAAAGTCTGGAACTTTTACCACACCCTTCGCGATGACGGCGTCGGTTACGGCGACTATCTGGAGCAGCTCACTTATTTGCTGTTTTTGAAGATGGCACATGAATACGCGCAAGAACCGTACAACCGCGATACCCATATTCCACACGGTTACGATTGGGCCAGTTTGCGCAGTAAGGTCGGCGAACCGCTGGAGGCGCATTATCTGGCGACGCTGCACAAGCTGGGCAATGGGCCGGGCATGTTGGGCGCAATCTTCTTTAAGGCGCAAAACAAGATTCAAGACCCGGCCAAACTATCGCGGCTGGTGCAAATGATCGACGCGGAAAGCTGGGTGGGCATGGATACTGACACCAAGGGTGACTTGTACGAAGGGCTGCTGCAAAAAAACGCCGAGGATACCAAGAGCGGTGCGGGCCAATACTTTACGCCGCGCGCGCTGATTCAGGCGATGGTGGAATGTGTGCGACCCGAGCCGATGAAATCAATTGCTGACCCAGCCTGCGGTACCGGCGGATTTTTTCTGAGTGCTTACAATTGGTTAACCCGCACCGGCGCTGACACCCGCTCAGGCCGGGCGGGCTTGGATAAAAAGCAGAAAGAATTTCTGCGCCACCAAACTTTTCACGGCAACGAAATCGTGCCCAACACCCGGCACATGTGTTTGATGAATTTGTTTTTGCATAATATCAGCGAACTTGATGGCGAGCCTTCCGTGGAGCGTGCCGATGCGCTGATTGGTGATCCGGGCAAACGCTTTGATTATGTGTTGGCGAATCCGCCCTTCGGTAAGAAAAGCAGCATGACCATTACCAATGAGGAAGGCGAGGAAGACAAAGACGCGCTGACTTACGAGCGGCAGGATTTTTGGGAAACGACGTCGAACAAACAGCTTAATTTCCTGCAACATATCGTCACCATTTTGAAGGACACCGGCCAAGCGGCGGTGGTATTGCCGGACAATGTGTTATTTGAAGGCGGGGCGGGTGAGAAAATTCGCAAAAAACTGCTGGAAAACTGCGATGTACATACTCTGCTGCGCCTGCCCACCGGCATTTTCTATGCCCAAGGCGTGAAGGCGAATTTGAAGGCGGGGCGGGTGAGAAAATTCGCAAAAAACTGCTGGAAAACTGCGATGTACATACTCTGCTGCGCCTGCCCACCGGCATTTTCTATGCCCAAGGCGTGAAGGCGAAAGTGTTGTTTTTCGACGCCAAACCCAAAGACGGCAAGGTGCATACTAAAGGCGTATGGATTTACGATCTTCGCACCAACAAGCATTTCACGCTGAAAACCAAAACTTTGAAGCTGGATGATTTACGCGATTTTATCGACAGCTATCACCGTGAAAATCGGCATGAACGTAAGGAATCCGAACGCTTCAAGTATTTCACCTATGATGAGCTGATCGCCCGCGACAAGGCCAGTCTGGATATTTTCTGGCTGAAAGACGACAGCCTGGACAATCTGGACGATTTACCGCCGCCGGATATTTTGCAGCAGGAAATCATCGAGCATCTGGAAGCGGCGCTGGCGGCTTTTAGGGATGTGGCGGTTGGCTTGCAACGTTAAGGGTCGCTGCAACCAGATCGAAATATGTAAATGGATAGCCCTTGGCGGCGCAGGATGTGACGTTTCTGAAGAAAGGTACTTTTGAAAAACTGCTTCAAAACAGGCACACTCAGGACCAAGATAGACTTTAGTTACGATTCCAATAGCAGCACTGCAAAAAATCTTAGGGGATACGGATGCTAAACAAAGTTGCCAAACTTGCCTTGGTTGCCACCTCGCTAGCACCGATTTGCCTGACTAACTCAAAACAGTACCTTGATTAGAGTTTAATGGACGTAGCAATAGGCATCGAAAATAGAAGTACCGAATCTTAGCTTCATTCTTTTTGGCTACTTCATTCATCAATACTTAAATCTAAGTTATTGGCATCATTAGTACAAAAATAATTTCAACTTGTATCATCGGTATCTAAGTCGGCTAAGAGTGAAATTGGATATAAAAATGACTGCTCAAATTATTCAAAATATTCTGATTGGAATTGTGATATTGGCAATTATTGGAGCCGTCCTTTGGCTGAATAACTCGTATGAGCGAATGAAAAGCGATTGTGAAAAAATGGGGGGACGTTTTTATTCAATCTCTTTTAACCAAAACATTTGTGTTGAGGGATCTATTGTTCACGAACTCAATTAAGTTCAGATCATCCACTTTAGAAATGTGTGGTTATGCTCTCTAGTCGATAGAGCAAGCATTAATTCCGCAATGTGTAAACCGGTCTTATATTCGTAATTCACTTCCTTAGCGGATCAAGTAGCGGCTTCAAGCCATTGTGATCCATCTCCTGCATCAGCGCCAATAACCTACCAAGCTCACCACTAGGAAATCCCTCTCTTGCAAACCAATTAAGGTAATGCCCCGGTAGATCCGCGATTACTCGCCCTTTGTATTTACCATAAGGCATAGCAAGTGTGACCAACTTTTTTAAGTCTTCGGGTTGCATCGTAGTATTAAACTCAGAGATTGAGTGGCTTGCGGATATTATTCCGGCTCGCAATGGAGGTACAGGCTGCAGAAGAAATACAGAACCAAAACCGAAATCGCGGCTTTGTTGAGTTGAAGTAAAGATGGCGCGCCCGGAGAGATTCGAACTCCCGACCAATCGGTTCGAAGCCGATTACTCTATCCAGCTGAGCTACGGGCGCATTATCAATAATATATAACAGACAAAAAAAAGGGCCTACATTTCTGTAAGCCCTTTCTTAACACTTGGCTCCCCCGGACGGGCTCGAACCGCCGACCTAGTGATTAACAGTCGCTAAAGACCATGTTTCCACGTATTTCTGCAGGTTGCAGAACATTCCTAAATGCCCGATTATATTGAACTTTATAACATCTTCCGTTCATGGTTGTTTCATTCTGTGACCTTATGTTGCGGAATTCAAGTGACCACAAAGTGACCACGAAATTATGTTTACTGACAAATCAATCAAAGGGCTCAAGGCAAAACCGTCGGCATATAGACTCTATGAAAAAGGGCCAGATAAAGGCTTTGGTGTCAAAGTGACGCCAGCTGGAAGCGTAACCTTTTTTATTCAATATGCAGGTCCAGATGGTAAACAAAAATTCGCAAGCCTAGGACGGTATCCATCGATTAGCCTATCTGAGGCAAGGGAAAAGTGTCGTGAACTGAGACGGGAGATCGATCGCGGAATTGACCCACAATCCCGCATTGAGCTGAGACTTGGCAGCGTAGCCGATTTGTTTGATTACTACATCAAGCACATGGTTGATTCAGGAAAGCGAACTTTTGAAAAAGTCGAGGCCGATCTTCATTACAACTGTAAAGACATTTTGGACTTACAAGCCAAGGACGTAACGCCAGCCCATATAAGGAAAATACTTTACACTATTATTTCGCGAGGCTCTAATGTTCAGGCTAATCGGATTCGGTCTTACTTAAGAAGGGCATTTGAATTAGGGGTTTATCATGATAATGACCCCAAAAACCTATCAAATGATTTTACCTTTCAAATACAAACTAACCCTGTCGATGCAATTCCAAAAGATACCAGTGCAGAAGTTGCTGGAGAAAGGGCATTATCATTTGCCGAAATCAAAGTCCTTTGGAACGAAACATGCCTTCATGAGCAATTTCATCTAGCTACAAAACTACTACTCCTATATGGCTGCCGTTCTTGGGAGCTCTGCGGCGCAAGGAAACATGAGTTTGATTTTGAAGCCATGATTTGGAGCGCCCCGCCAGAACGCGTGAAAAACGAACGCTGGTTGATATTGCCTATTACTCCGTTAGCTAAAAAATTACTTAATGAATTATGGCCATATTCTGGAAACTCTGACTATCTCTTTCCAAGCAGGTATAACGAAGAAAAACCGATACATAAAACATCTTTGGCGCACGCGATTACTCGAATCAGCAGCATCGATACATTCACACCGAGAGACTTAAGGAGAACAGTAAAAACTCGTATGGGAGAAATTGGGATAGAAAAAAGCATCAGAGACAGGATACAAAATCATGCTCTAAATGATGTAAGCTCAAAACATTATGATAGATATGATTACTTACAGGAAAAACGAAGCGCCTTATTAAAATGGGAAACCCACTTAATCCAGTTGAATGGAGATGAAAACACGTAGTGTTGATTTTTATTAGATCAATAAAAAATTAGCCCTGAGTTATTTGTTGGTTCAATTCAATCACCAAATTTTGTTCCTTTTTCCTGCCATACCGAAAACTCTAGAGGACGCAAGCCGAAACGGATAGCATTTCCTGCATGTAACGTTTTGAGTTCGTTTTGTATCAAAATAATGAATTTCTGCTTGTCTTCCTGGGACACAGAATTTGGAATGCCCGCCAAGATTGATGCTGCATCTGTCGCCAGTCCATCCCGGACAATGGCTCTTATAACCTCGGCCAGTTCGTTTCGGTAACGTAATCTAACGATGTCCGGTGGCACGAGCTGCTGTTGCACGGCGACGTATTGCTGACAGGAACGCTCGTAAGCCCAAATATAGACATCTCTCAACAATTCAATTCGATTCAGCTCATAGACACCGAGGACCGCGTCCACGTAAGCCTGTTGAGGCACATCGATAAAGGACAGTGGACAAAGATTGTGTTGAATCAGCGGGATATTGGCCGCCAACCGCGAAACCCGTTTGTTGACGTCTTCGAAAGGCTGCAAGTAGGGCAAATGCACCATCAGGAAAAACGATTGTTCAAATGGATCGGCAATTTCCGCCGCCATGCTCATGACAATCCCGAACAACTCATCAATCCGTTGCGGCATCGCAATCGGCAAATAAACACTGCCGCCGATATCGACCGCCCGATTACGCAGGCGACCACAACTCATTGGGTCCGCCAACAAACCATCCGATAAAAAAGCATGTAAGGCAACGATGGTTTCGGCCGTAACACCGGCATGCTCGGTATCGCGTACCAAATATTCAATGGCTGACTTATGATTGAGGATCATCTGGGTTTCCATGACATCCTTGCCTTCAGCCGCCTGACCGAACTCAATCAAGCGTTCAGTATCCAGTCGACTGTAGGTATTGCCTTCCAAGCGGGAAGAAGCCCAAGAAAGGTCGATGAGCAGGCGATTCAGAATGTCACGGGCAAATGTTCCTGCCGGGGTTTGCTCAGACGGCGACCTGCCCAAGGTATGTAATTGTTCGCGTAAACCAGCTGATAAGTAATAGGTGTGGTTTGGATAGTACTGCCCCAGGAAATCCGGTAGGTAGCTGACGGGAGGCCGTTGAGTTCGTGGTTGACGAATAAAGAACTTGACCTCTTCGCCTTCAGGCGAAATGGGAATGTAAACTTCGTCAACGCCATGCCGGTTTGAGTCATTCACACCATTAACTGTGGCGATACCCGTACCAGGCTTTACGACTTTATACTTCAGTGCTCGCCCATCGCCTTCGCTAACAATGCGACGCTCTGCCACCAATGTGGCCAATCGACGTTGTAAAGTGCGGCCCTTAATTTCGAAATCTAGCCATTGCGCAATGTCTTTCGCGCCAATACCTTCGGGATATTGAGCAATCAGCTTTTCGATTCGTTCCAGCTCTTCTGATGGGACTATTTTTGGCATGATCTGATTTTTGGTGTCGCGATTAGTTTTAATGCGCCATTTAATATGTCATTAAACCAAAAATCGCGCCATAAAAACATCCTGGTTGCACATTTAAACTTAATCCAACTTCAGTCCGCTCCAGTCATCACGCTCCGTACCGACCGCAAGATCAAGCAAGGCCAAATTCAGAGGACCAGCGAAAAACCGCGAAAAGAGCGGTTTTTCGAGCGTATAGAATTTTTGGCAACGTCGTAAACTCGCATCAAGACCATTACGGCGAGCTTGCGATGTGCAATATTCCTTCAAAAAATCTTAAGCTTCAGTTTCCATTTCAAAATGTTGTTAAGCATTTTCGGATTGGCATGATTGTCGGCTTTTGCATCATCAGCCAACCCATGGAATCAATGGCTAATGGAGCCATTCAAATAAACAGCAGCAACCAACAGTCTCCTGGTTCAAAAACCACATTACGGAACACGCTGTGGGGCCAAGTTGCTCGGAGACATGGCATTGACCCCTACATTCTCTATGCCGTTGCGCTCACCGAATCGCGAAAAAACGATGACCAGAATAAAGTCATACCCTCGCCCTGGGCCATCAATAACGCTGGCAACGCCTATATTCCTGGCAGCCAGCAGGAAGCCGAAGCATTGCTCAATCAATTGATGGCTCAAGGTAAACGCAATATCGACGTTGGCATGATGCAAGTCAATCTTCGGTGGCATGGCCACCGTGTTGCGAAACCAGAGCAACTCTTGATACCAAGCACCAATCTCGAAATCGGTGCAAGTGTACTCTCCGAGGCCATCCAATCAGTGCCTGGCAATCTTGCACATGGCATAGGCCGATATTTCAGTTGGAAAAATGAGCCGGCAGCCATCCAGTACGGACGGAAAGTTATTGCCCTGGCAAATCAAATTCGCGCAATTCTTTAGCCAATCGAGGATTGCAGAATGGATGAGAATATCTACAAACTCAATCTCGACTACCTCATTGTCGCTCAATCCTTAATTTTTTCCGGCAGCGAACAGAAAGCCATGTTCTGCTTAGGCTTAACGACTGAAGCGGTTTCGTTACTCCGAAAGATGCCACTCGCACAATTAAAAAGCTTGGCTAGAAGTGATTGCCTGACCTTTGTCCCCCGTTTCAATCCTCATAAATGGAGCAAATTTCTAAACGTCGAAAAAAATGAAGATCCCAATGCACTCGACGCACGAACCATCGACCTTCTGATGCTCTTGTCTGCCCACCCACCTGAGTCATGAGCAACCATTGCCCATTTGCTACTCGGCTTAAAGATCAGTATTGGGCTTATCAATTGCTGAAACGAAGATTACGCACAAAATTTGCCGGCCGGGTCATCAAAACCCTTCGACAGAAAGACTTATGTAATCTCTACTTTTCCCTACACGGAGAAAGTCCGGTCGCTGGCCTAGTCCCTAGCATCCTAGCAATGCCACAGTCACGTGAGTCGTTTCTTTACATGGCGCTATTTGCATCAATCTATCGAAGCGCTTGCTCAAGTGCTATCTCCGCCGAAATGGACCTAAACGCCCTAGTGTTTGCCTGGGATACTTTTTGTGCATTCTATCCAAGCCATATTCAAGAACGCCGACCGTTTGGCCGCATACGGCCAGCAAATTTCGATGAAGCCTGGATTATCACCGAAGCACTGAGAGACGGACTTGCCGAATTGCCTTACTGTACGACCTGCCATACGCCCTATCTAATCATTCATGGCTGCAAATACCCGCAGATCTGTCAAATGTGCGTGCTAAACCAAATCCCTAAGACCAGAATGATTACCTAAGAATTGATCCTAAAAACAGCGTTGTCGTGGCCGCATTGGGGCGATTCATTATCCGGGCAGCTCATCATCCAGGGAGATAACTTTATGCACCCATTTCAATTCAGAGGACTATAATCCACCCATTCAATCTTCCTATGAAATCAGGCTATGAAAACAGTGAATGTCAGCGGTCTAAAGAACAACCCTAGCGAAGCGTTGCGTATGGCTCACGAGGATATGGTTCTGGTCATGAATAGAAACGAACCGGATGCCGTGATGGTTGGCCTCAAATCCGCCAAAATCATTGGTATGCCGGGTGTGCGTAAAGCCTTGGCAACTGCCCTTTTTAAAGACGGTAACTTGTCACTTGCCCGATCCGCCAAACTGGCCGACATCCCTTTGGCCAGTTTTATTACACACGTCTCGCGTCTGGGCATTCCCGTCATCGATCAAACGGCCGACGAAGTTGAGGACGATTTGGATACCCTGGACCAGTGGCTAAACCAAGCCTGAACGCTGATGGTCAAACAAGTGATTGTCGATGCCAGTCCATTGATCGGACTGGCGTTGGTGGAGGGTTTAATCTGGCTGCCCCAGTTATTTGGCCAGATTTTCGTACCCGAATCGGTGAAACAAGAAGTGTTACCGGGCAAATCGGCGCCGGGTGAACAATCGCTGGCTCATGCATTCGATTCGGGTTGGTTAACGGTATGGCATGAATCCATCACGCCTTGTTTGGACATTGATCTGGACGCTGGTGAAACGGATTGCATCAACATCGCGCTATCGTCACCCGAAAACTATTTGCTGATCATGGACGAACGTGCCGGCCGGGCAGTGGCCAAAGAATATCAACTGCAGGTCGTCGGTACGGCCGCCGTTATTGGCCTAGCCAAGAAACGAGGTTTAATTTCGTCTGCTCGAGCCGAGTTTGAAGTCCTGCATCGATCGGACTTTCGAATTTCGGCTACGGTAATCAACAAAATTCTGGCGAGTGTCGGCGAATAACCGAATCGATATTCAGGCTAATTTTCTTTGCCTTATGAAAATGGCTTTGATTTAAAACCGACTTGGAGTGTTAGTTCATTCGCGGTAGGATTATCAAAACGTTTTAAGCATGGAGAACACTATGCCGACACAGTCATCACTCTCAGATCGGTTCAAACGACCCAGCCAGTCGATTCAAACCCGGTCAAATCACTCGATGTTTAATGGCCATCATGCAACGGTGGATTGTCCTGAATGCCACCGGATCATGGTGCCGCGCGTCATTACCTATTACGGACAACCAACAAAATCGATTTGTCCTTTTTGTGGCGTAACCTTTGCGATTTTTCCGAGTGGTTTACAACGATTTTTCGAACGAATCCATCCGAGAACCCCATCATTTGACGCATTTAGAAAATTAATAATTTTCGCATCATGCTTTGGCTTGATTTGGTTGATCAGTCAATGGATTGATTTTCCTAAAACTCTCAATCTTATTGGAATGATCGGCGCGCTTATCTTACTAATCATCGCGACAGCAGAGCTAACTGTTCAACTGGTAGAGCATTTAGCTGCAAAACTCTCACATGAAAGCAATTATTACTGGGCAGGATTGGTTCTGATTCTCTCGGTTTTATTGATTCAGAATCCCAATTTAATCGACTATGCACTTTTGTTTTCAGGAGTAATGCTGTTACGCTGGATTGCCGTATGCGCATTACGAGCTTTCTTTATAATAGAATCGTAACTAATAATTGATTCGACCCCGTGCTCGATTAAAGTTAGCTATCTGATCGATCAAATCTGATCGGTTTTGCCCAGCTGCTTGTCTCAATAATGCAGCAATATTCTCTGCGTCAGCAGGCTCTTCTTCACCTAGCATTCCTTGTTTAGCCAAGCCTAGGCTTCCATCATCTTTTCCACCTACGGCAATTCCCGCAAAGGCCTCAAACATCGAGGCTTTATAGTAAGACTGTTGGCTTGGAGTCAGCTTATCAGCCACTTCACTTACCCTCTGATCAGCCCAAACTTGTGCCACAGCCATAAACCCAGGATATGACTGAGCCGCAGCAGATTTAACGGCCTCCCACGCATTATCATCCTTGGCATAGGCACTACTCGCATAATCAATAAATTGACTAACATGTTCATTGGCTACCTTGCCAACAGCTTCAAGGGTTTTAGCGGTGCTGTAAATACTCCCGCCTAAGTAATCGTATGTTGCCTCTGCAGCTGAAGGCGTTTCGTTGGCCGCTGCCGCAATCGATTGTCTAAAGTGCTCCGCTTTGATATTTGCCAATTGCCCAAAACCCTGGCTGGACTGTTGTTCGCGTTCAGCCAGATTTCGATCATGTTGTGCTTCAACACGGGCTTCGCCGCCGGCAATTTTCCCCGTTGCCGAACGAATCTGTGCCTGTGCACGCTGATTTAGCGATTCGGTTTCAGCGCGTGGGTCTTTAAGCTGAGCCTGTTCGACGGTAGCCTGAACCTTACCTCTTTCCGGTGCATTGGCTTTCAGGGATTCATTACGGTTGGCATCCAAGGTTTGATCGGCTTGCGGTGCATTAAAGGCATCGCCGAGCAGTTGGTAACCTGAGATTTGTGCCTGGTGCGATTGTTGATCATCTAGTGTGCGGTAACTGGGTGAGGAGAATCCGGTCAATAATGACATCCCGGCGGTCGCATAGGCTTGATCGGCATCGCTAATCCACCCCGACGCTTTCCACTGTGAGGCCAAACGCTGTGTATCTCCGCGCAAGCCGTATTGATCCAGCGTATGATCCAGACGTTCCATCAAACCGGGATCATGCGCAATTTTGTAACCCGTTTCCGCCGCGCCGAAACTGGCTTGCGTTCCAAAGCGTTGTTGGGCCGATAGGGTTTGTTGATAGGATTCGCTGGAGGATACCGCATCGGTTGCGCTGTGTTGCAAAGAGGACAACGATTGATTTTGCAGTCCCATTGAGGCGACGTTTCGGGTGCCGGTTTGCGCATCCATTGCCAGGCTTTTCGCCAACCCCGCTTGATAGCCCTGACTGTCATTGACGGTTTGACTGATGTCGGCGGCAATGGCGTCGGACTTGTCCTGACTGACTTTGAAGTCGTTTTGCAAGCGACCAGAGATTGCGCCGCTCAATTGGTCATTACCGAGCTTGGCACCGGCATTGGCACTGCCGGCTACCAACGCCGAGAATTGATCAGCAGATATGCCGGTATCGGCATGTTTCTTGGCGAAGGCTTCACCGAACTGGCGGTTGTAGGCATCGGTGTAACTGGAACTACTGGCAATCTGATTGCCCAATGACCGGCTGTCAAACGCATCGCTACTGATGCTGGCCGATTTCGAGGCCGTGGACGACACGCTATGCATGAAGCTATTGGTCGCCTGTTCCGAAGCGCTATAAGCCGACGATACCGCAGCACTCATGTCTTTGCCTGCGGTAAAGGTCGGCAGCACTTTGTCGACGCCGGTTTGCGTGACCGCCGACAACGGACTGTATTGATGCTGCGCTTGGGCATTCAATACCGGCGCTGGGCTGATCATATCCGGCGTGGCGATTTTTTCGTTTACATAATCGCCGCCGTCCATCCTTCCCAGGAAATGCGTCGCTGTCACCGCGCCACGGTAGATCAGCATCAAGGTAATGGCCGGCGTCGACGCCGCCAACATGCCGCCGATCGACAGCCATTGTTGCAACTCCATGTCCAACTGGTAAATGCCCATCATCGACGGCAAATTGTAAGTCGCCGTAGTCAGCGCCGCCATTTTGCCGGCGGCCGACATCTGGATGAACAGATTGATCACCGCCAGTATCGGCATCCACAGCTGGATCCATAGTAGCATTGAGAAGTAGCCGATATTCATCCGGATGCCGACATTGCCCAGCATCACCACAAACGCCATGATCGGTGCAATCGCATAACTCAAGCCTTCGATGAAGGCCATCATGGGTCGGACAATCTTGGAGAACAGGGTTTGTTCGGCCGCCCACTGGGTATTGCGTTGTTGAATGGCTTGTTCAACCATGGCCGCTTTGTTCCAATGCAAACCGTCTTCATGCCGACCGATCACGCCTTTCTCGAACATGGGCAGGATCGCCGACATCAGCATGTAATCGGCGGCATCGACCACACCGGGCCCTGCCAGCGCATCAAAGGCATCCTGGATTTTCGGCACCGTATCGCCTGCCGCCGGCACACCCAAGGTCGGTTGCAACAACCCTTCCAGCGCCGTCGCAAAATTACCGTTGGCCACCACGCTTAAATCGGCCCAGGCATCCGTGCAGGTTTTGGTTTGCGGTTGGCCGCCGACAAAGATTTGTGTCATGTAAATGTCGGAATCGAAGCGGATGGCATTCAGAGGATCGGCATCACGCAAGATGGCATCCACCGATTTCTGGTTCAGATCGACACCGGTCAACGTGCATTCGCGCACGTAATTGGCAAACGAGGTTTCCATGTCGCTGCCGGCATTCGGTACGTTGGCCGCCCCTAAATTCACCCGCGACAACAAATTCTTTCGTACCGCTGTAAGGGTCTGCAAACTATCGGCAAATCCATTGCCGGTCATCGACGGTGTGCCAAAGCCTTGTTCGAACAGCCGTGTGGTCCTATAACCCATATTTGACATCACGCTGCCCACGACCGCCGGACCCAGTGGTACATTGTCGACCACCACCACGCTGCCGGTATAGGCATCTTCTATCGAGACTCGAACCGAAGGCGCATAAAGCATCAGCCATAACACGTACGCCAACAATAAATCCTGATAACGAATGCCCCGGCCGTCCCATTGCAACAATGCCCGCAGCATGACGATGATGACACCGATCAAGCCACCGACGGCAGCGGCGGTGCGGTAATCGCCGGTGCCAGAGATCATCGCCACGGCATTCAGTACAGCTTGCAGATAGGCAGAATCGCCTACGGAAAAGATTTCAAACATAGGAGATTGCCTTCAAATAAATAAGATGGACTAAGGCGTCGGCCAGGCGGTACCGGAAGCCGGCAATTGCGCCACGGTGCCGTAGTGTTTAGGCTTCACGGTGGTCATCAATTGTTGGTAAAACGCCATCAGGGTTTGCGGGTTGCCGTAGCGGCCGGCGATGGTGACGTACTCGTCTTGAATCTGCTCACGGGCATCTTTCAAGGCATCCATCAGCAATTTGGCGTAGGCATGGTCGTTCATGTGCGCGGCGGTTTGTACTGCGGCGAGCAAATCGTTAACAATCAATTGCGCCAGTTCCAAGGCAATCACCGGCGCCGCTTCTTCGGCCCACATCCTGGCAATGCCGGCATCTTCCCTCGCCAGGTTATGGATCATGCCGCCAATGGCATCCGGCACGGTTTGCATGAAGGCTTTTTCGCTGTCGGTGATTTGGCCGCTGTTGGTCGAGAATTTGTAAATCAAGCCATTGCCGGTATTGGCCGAACCCAGCAAGATTTCCATCACCCGCTGTTTCAAGCCGACCAGATTGACGTTCTGGACGATGGGTTTCAGACACTGATCGGCATCGTGACCATCACTGCAGGTGTAAATGCGCACGGCTTGATAACTGTTACCGGCGTCGTTACCATACATCAAATCCTTGATCCTCAAAATCGGTGGCGGCGCGCTGATGGCATTGTTCTCGCCTTTGCCGTCGGGTGCGGCTTGCGGGGCATCGACGATCACCGTACCGGAAATACTCATTGCCGCTTCCAGCAAACTGTTGCCACCAAACCGAAACCAGCCGCCGGCGTTTTGGTTGACCAAGGCCCGCCACACCAGATTACCCTGGATGATCTTGGTCATATCCGTCTGGTCGTTCTGTTTGACCTGCTGTACCGGATCGCCCAGGGTGCTGGTATTGGTCCAGCTGGAAAACACATCCGAAATGCCTTGGGTAAACGAGGCATTGGACAAGTTGGTTTTGCTTTGCAGGTCGAAGGCTTTGACGGTATCGTTCACCAAGCCCTGCGCCAACCGGCAGGAGTTGCTGAACATCTGGTTCATCTCCTGGATTTTCTTTTGCAGATCGGTCATCACCGAAGCACACCAGGGACACATCGCGCCGACGGCGAGTTGGAATGCATAGCCTGAGGCATTGGCGGCGACATTGCGCAGCAATTGCACGAACTGGTTGAAGTTGATGAAACTGAAGCTGCCGGCAAACAAATCGATACCGCCACAACCCGCGCTAAATGACGGCGGCACGAACGACACCAGATTGGTGTTGGTGATGCCGTTGCGCGCCACCAGGCTACCGCCGGTAATCACGCCGCGGCGTTGGCCCAAATGCGCGGTCGGCGCCGTAAAATTGGTCATGGTGCCGAACATGCTGTCCATTTCTTGCTGCAAGTCGGCATAGGCTGGAACGGAGCTCTCGATCAACAGAATCAACACTACGATCTGACGATAGCGTAATCGAAACGTAAACGACGTCATGGCGTGCTCCCCATTTGCGCACTGCGTTGCAATGCCTGGATCAGTGACAGTGGATCTTGAGTGACCGCAGGGCTGATGCTACCGGCGGCTGGTAACAACATCGGTGTGTTACGAATGCCCTGGGTGGTTTGGTATTGCTTAGCATCGATCCAACCGGCTTCTTTTGCAGCCAGCAGAATACGACCGGTAACTTCCTCTAACGACAACGCGCCTTGTGCCAACGGTACGATTTGCTTGGGTGGTTTCATCAGAAACAGCGCCGGCGTCTGTTCAACGCCCAACATCGCCGCCTGACCTTGATCGCGTTTGAACTGACTGAAAAAGCCGTTCGGCATTGGTAAACCATCCAGCGACACGGGATAGATTTTGAAGCCGTAGGCGTTTTCCAGCATCGCCAGAATCGGTGCTTGCACATGGCAATACGGGCAATCGGACCGAAAGAAAAACAAAATGCCGGCTTGGGCGGCAATCGCTTTCAAGGCGCGTTCGGCCACCACGCTGGCCTGATGATTGGCCTCATTGGCCGCATAAGTTGCCACCGGACGGCGTACGGTTTCATCGAGTTGCGGATCAGACATCACCACGTAACGGGCCGCGTTGGTAAAACGCTCGGCTTTATCCATCATCACCCGCTGCAGGTAATAAAACGCCGCCACATTCTCGGGACTCGGATCGTCGATCGCCTGGTTCAGGAAATGCTCCAGGTTTTGCTTTAGCCAGGCGGAGGACATCGGCTGGGGTTCTGCAGAAGGCTGGGCTTGAGTTTGGGGTTCAATTTCAGCCTGAAATTCACTGGGCGGTTTGATGTCAGGCTTGGACTTTTCCTGATTGGCTTGAATTTCGGGTTGGGCTTTTTTAACCGGCTCCGGCAACACCTCGTACCAAAACCAGCCGCGCTGTTTGTCGACGAAATAGGAAACTTCGGACGTGTCATCCTTACCCATCGCCAGAGAGGCTCTGAGACACAAGCTCAAGATGATCGGTAAAGAAATGGCGTTTCGGTTCATCGCGCCATTGTCCGTCAGATTTTCCCAGCGACTTTTGCAGCTGACGACGAAAACGCCATCAGCTGCAAGATGGTTCGAAAAGCGATCGCAGATCGCGACCGTAACGGCAGACGATCGCAAATTCGGCGTCAACTGCAATCGGTATCCCATATCGGTTGCCTAAAATGCTGGCGTTATTGCGAACGGGCGATGACCCGTAAATCCCAACAGGAAATCGACTTTCGATTTGCCTACGCTAGTAGGGAAACGAGGCAACGGCAATCGGCCTGAAAGCCGAAGTTATTTCCTAGATAGGCATGAATCACGCCGTTTTGCCAAGGCAATGCCTAAATGAACCATCGAGAAAATAACAGTGATATTCCTACTGCGGTAGGGATTCAATGTGCATATGGCTATGCAGTAAGGCGCTTTCCAAGGCTCGCAATTAAAAGAAAATCCCGTTAGGCATTGTCCATGTCTATCCCTACAGTTAAGTAATAGGAAAATTCATGTCAAGCGAACAATCTGTCAACAGTCAGCTCAATCTTACTGAACAAGACCTGCTGCATTGGATCGAAACCCGGTGCGATCATCTCCAAGCGCAAGCCAAAGTATTGGTCGATGATTATTGGCGCCAAATGAAAAGCCAGCGCCAGAAACACAGCAAAAGCGAATCGGGCCGAATCGGCGTTCGCATTCGCTGCCGGGAAAACCAACGCGCTTTCAGCATTGAGTGGTACCGCATGGCCACGTTGCGACAAAACGGTCAAACCAAGCCCATTGCGCAGTACGTTAAGAAAGGCCGTGGCTATCGTTATCCGCTCGGCAACCTGCTGAAGAGGGAACCCGCCTGGGAGACGGAATTAGTCGAAGAACTGGAAACCGAGTTTGCCCATATCCGGCAACAGCTCGATCGGCTGGGAAAAATTCGCGATGCGGTGCAGCGTTATTGCAGGGTAATTGAAGCTGACGCAAACAACAAATTCATTGGTTGAGGGAAGTAAATATCCCACCGCAAAGCCGGTGATCTTATGTTATGAGCCGACTATCTTCACGGTGGTATGTTAGGGCAGTGGGAGACCAGTCTCTTGGAGGGTATACACGAACTGACCTCAATTCTCTAAAGACTCAACATCCCTATCAAAAATCCTAAACAACAAAACATAGCAAGGCCGTGCGTAATGCTTGCTTACCCCCAACCGTTTGAGGCAGCCTATCATGCAACGAACGTGTATTGTCCACAACCATTAAAGCACCTTGGTGAGCTGGTTTCACATAACCCACCATATCTGTCGCCTTCTCCACAATCTGGACGATTTCCAAAAGTTCTCGCCTTGTTATTATTTTCGGAGTCGCTAGCTGTGCCCCTTCCCGAAGCGCGCGCCCGTAAAAACGCATCTGATCTCCATCAGTTTTCTCAATAATAGGAAAATAGTTTACCGCCCCTCCATCCAAGTAACCAAAGGGGAAAATAGGCTGTGCCAACCTTGCTAACAGCTCAACTCCATCAACCATATCTCGAATTACCGTAATCACTTCTCGCGCCGATGCTAAACGCCATCCCCCTTTCATCGGACCTTGTGGATCTTGATTGGCAATCCAAGACATACTAATTCGAGGTCGTACCTTCTTCGTGGCAAAATCATTATGCCAACCAATTTGAGCGCTGCGATCAAAAGGCATCCAAGACGGAGCTATAGGTTGTGGGTTGGTTTGAATAACAGATTCGTCCCCAGATAGATACAAATCTCCAAATTTTCTGGCAAACGCTACAAACATATCTCTTTTCTGGGCGAGAGATAAATTATTGGAGTCAAAGCAAGGATCATAGTGATAGCCATACTTAACTAGATTCTCACCAATGGTCTGGATCATCTCATTCATCAAGCACTTGCCCCAAGTTGGTCAAAACAATTCCCTTTAAAAAAGGATAACGACGGGCTGGCTCATAAAAAGCCAATTGAGGGTTATCCAACAAAAGCGAATCAATTGTTCTAGGAATCAAATTCTCATCGTCTGTTTCCCAAAGATCTTCAATCACAAGTACGCCCTGAGGCGCAAGTAATGGCACCCACAGAGTTAGAGCTTGATAATTGATATGCGATGGCCCGAGATCAAGGACAATCAAGTCGTAGTTTTGGCTAATTTCTTGAGCCTTATGAACGGTCTCATTGCACAATGCATCGCCATGAATGAGAAGCACTGGTAAATCGGGCAATACTTCAATACCTGAGGCACTGTTTTCCCTATCGACGCCCACTATCAGTCCGCCACCGAGCAAGCTCAGGATACTAGTAAAAAAATGCAACGCACCACCTTGGCCATAGCCAAGTTCAAGAACGCGCCTCCGCGGTAGTTCGGATAACACCTCTTGGTAGAAAAAGAGATCGGTCGGCATCTTCACCACCACCTTACCGAGCCATCGGTATTCCCGCTCTGTCTCCACCTCGTGTTGCCAATACCATTTGTGATAGGCATTGGCGAGCCCAGCCTCACTTTCTTTCTTCCCTTTGTGTTGTTCAAAGGTATCGAAATACGGAGCCACTAAAACTCCATGATCAAACCAGAACCTAAGATCATCCACCAAGATTTTGAAATTGCTAAAATTACGTAGCCGATGAAATGTTTCTGAGTCTATTTGATAACTCGTATTACGAGCTGTGTGTTGAAGTTCCACATAACCGTTATATGGTACAAAACAAACATAGCGACTAAGTCTTACCGCAATCGGCTCACTCATCGCCTAAACTCTTCCAACGATAAACGGATTGATGGTTTTTTCCAATGGGCCACCGCCGTAGTCTTCTAGAATTTCTAAATCTATAAACCCCGCTTCCTCTGCGGCCCTAGCAACAAGTATTGCATCCGCAACCTTAAGTACATGGACTTCACTGAAAGAATCAGCCATAGATATACATTCGAAGTTATATTCGGCCATCATGGTTTGATTATCGGCTGCCCAAAAACGGTATTTCAGAACAATATCTTGGGGACCGCCGGGCCCAACTTCGTAATCCATAAAAAAATCGGGCGCTTGTTTGGCAGCATGGGGAGCATGAGCGACCTGAAGAAATAGTCCACCACCAGAATGTAATGCTTCTTTACATCGCGTCAATACCGTACAAAGCTCCTCATAATCGCGACAATAGTTGAGCGACCAAGAAAGAGCGGTAATTGCATTAAATGCCTTTTGGTCATCAAGATCCTGCATGTACCCGAGGCGCACACGGCTCTTTCCAACCTTTTGACTGGCAAGTTGGAGCATAGCAGGTGCGGGATCCAAGCCAATGGGATCTAGTCCAGCTGCTAGGGCCTTCTCTAAAAAGACCCCCGTTCCGCAACCAACATCAAGAACTCTGCCAAGACCACCAATTGCCTGAATTCTCTGAATGAGAAACTGATGATCGTGTTGGTAGTGATGGGCGGGGGTATGTAGATCATAGCGATCCCCAAAAGCACCGTAAAGTTGGTAGTTATTGGCATCAATCACTGGTAAGACTCCATGATAACCGGCATCCGAGTGAACTGGTTTACAACCAGTGGGACAAATTGGGCTGCAACATCGTGAGATATAGGGTGAAACAGGTAGGTCTGACCAAAGCCCTTATCTATCAAAGGCGTAAGGATAGCAAGTAGCCGCTCCCGACGATGCTTTAGACGCTCCGTCTCTGGTTTTAGGGTGTGCAATACATTCCAAAGCTCTTTGACGGTACCTTGTTTAATCCAGTCTCCGTAATTCTGTCCACCAAAGGTGATTAGCTTAATGTACGGCAGAAGTCCCAGACCATTACAAGTGGGACAGGACTGCTCTCTTGAGCTTTCCAACATCTGCTGCTGCCAATCTTGAAGGCCTTGGTCAAGGTTTTCACACAGATGATGGTACAAGCCATCCCAGCGCAGCCAAGAAGCCACTTCATTTGAGTTGGAATTGGCTGTTTTCAGGAAACTACCAGGGCCAGGGCGACACCAGAAGCCATGAAGAATCAAATCCCGTTCTTTCGCCGACCAAACTTCAATTGGCTTCTTTGTAGGCCACAGTCCCTCCTTGTTCATACGCCTAAGGAAAGGCAACAAGATGTTGCGATGAACTCCTTTGAGAATTTCTAGCACTTGGGGATGTAAGGCAACTTTCTCTTCGATTGGATGATCTGTAAGCCCAAAAATCAGGCGAGAATCATAGATTGTAACTAGTCCACTCCCTTTGCAAGCAATACATTTGCCTCGCTGCCCATTATGTTGCAAGTCGTATGGCGACATTTTAAGGGGACCGATAAGCATGCTTTCAAGGTCAATTAGTCGCCTGGTATGGCTATGTAGAAGATGGCCATCTTCGCACAGCTCCACATAACCACCACCAACCACAATGGCTATATCGAGGATTTCCAGGCGTTGTTGGATGTTAGCGTCTTGCGGACAATAAAAGGGTATACCGCCAACCCGGATTTCGGCGACTTCCTTAGCCTCAAGCCACTGATAGCCCTGAGATACCAACTGCTTGCGGCGCTCTTCGATAAGACTAGAGGGTAGATTATTTCCCCAAACGTAGATATCCTGGACCAAGGGATGCACAAAAAGCTTGGCCTTTGGATGATCTTGCCAGCAATTTAGGATGTTTTGAACAAAAAAACGGGGATCATTTCCCATTTGAAGTTCTAGCATGAGTGCCAGCAATTCCCGATCCAGTCCACCATATTGAATTAAGCGTGTTTGACTTAACTTATCTGGATGAAATACAACGATGGGAGAAGAAACCACAGCTCCTTGAGGCGAGGAGCTGGGCGGAATGTCGTCGCCAAGTAGACGTCGTAGCCAACGTAAGGTACTTGCAGCTGTGGCTGCATCGATCGTCATAGAGTCCTTGTTGGGGGTAAGCTGGGGTAATGCCTTCGCAGTTCCAGCTTTCCCAAGACTAAGCAGCATTCTCCCGGTGGCAGTATCTGTATGACGTAATGCGTCGGGACTCCCGGTGGCCACCACCGTACCGCCTTTTGGCCCGCTGCCTGGGCCAAATTCGATAATCCAGTCACTGGCAGCCACGATTGAGAGGTTGTGCTCAACTAGGATAACTGTATTCTTGCCATCGGCAAGAACGTGATCCAAGGCATTAAGCAGATCGGCGACATCTCTTTTGTGAAGTCCAGAGGCTGGCTCATCGAGTAGAAGCACAAAACCGTGGGGATTCTTGAGATTAAGCTGACGGGCGATGCGCAATCGCTGGATCTCTCCGCCGCTCAAGGTATCTAAACGACGCCCCAGTGAAAGGTGACCGAGCCCAAGGTTGGTTATGGATTTAATGAAGGGTATAAAAGGGGCAACAGCAGGGTGATGCAAATCGAGCAGTTCGTCCATAGTTTTGTCGAGGAGTTGGGCAAAATTGAGGCCGTGATCATGAATGGAAAGCACCAGACTTCCAAAACGAGAACCTCCACAACTGGGACAGGGAATCCAATGTTCAGCATCTTTCGTCTCACCAATACCAAGACACTCGGAACATCGACCAAAACCACTGTTGAGTCCAAAATCCCGATCATTGAGCTTTGCAAGTTTGGACTGGGGCAGCTTGCCGTAATAGCAGCGTAGCTCTTTAGCTAAATCCAGGAAAGTTGCCACGGTGCTCAGCCGATTGGCGGGTGGAGTGCCCTGATCAAGGCTGATCACCTCATTGATATGCTGAGTGCCTTCAATTTCCCGCCAGCTTTGGAAATTTGGATTCTGGGGATTATTGAGTGCTAGTTTGAGCACACCGTGAACAAAACTGGATTTGCCAGAACCTGAAATGCCGGTAATACAAACCAAATGACCAAGAGGAATGAACACATCTTGGTTTTGTATATTGTGACAACGGGCACCGCGAATCAAAAGACAAGGTCCATTCACATCCACGGGACGTGCAACCCGTTTTATTTCCAGAGGTGTTTCCCACCACTGCGTAGGTACAGGACCGGCATGAGTAATCTTTCCGCCTTTAGGTCCGCCACTAGGTCCAAGTTGAATAAAGTGATCCGCTACTTGGGCCAGTCGTTGCCGATGTTCATTAATAATTAGCGTGTTTTGTCCGCGCAATTGCCCAAGGGTCTCAGTTAATCTGAGGACATCTTCGTCGTGAAGACCGCGGGCGGGTTCATCAAGTAAAAGACAAAGCCCATGGTGACGCCCATCAAAAACGGCTGCAAGGCGAATGCGCCTGGATTCTCCTTCGCTGATTTCAAGCATGCCACGATCAGCGCTCAAATGGGAGAGTCCAACCCCAACTAAGCTTTCAGTAAGGCGCGAAATCTGAGCTAGAAAGGGAGCTGCCTCAGGAGGAAGTAACTGAGCAAAAATTGATGAAGGCTGACAGAGTGCTGCTAATTCATCAAAATTCATTTGCAGTAAACTGTCGATGGTTTGATGGCCCAGCATCAGTGAACGGGCCGCATGAGACCAGCGGGTCCCTTGACACTTGGAGCAGCGACTTTCGCGAATCAAAAAATCCAGACGCTCTCCGGTTTTGGTGCCATTGATAGTGTGTTTCATAATGCTAGGAACCAGACCAGGATAGGGGCGCGGTTTACTCATTTTCCGCAAGGTACCTGGTTCAAGATCCGTAACTAGAGACGAACCACTGCCGTTCAAGACCAGATTCTGCGCTTCCTTACTTAATTCGTTCCAAGGAATATCAGGATCAAAACCAGCCATGCCTCTCAGACCTTCGATGGTAGAGTGCTGGATGTTGACGAACTTATAATTCTTGGTACTCCAAAGGGCGCAGGCCCCTTGATGCATAGAACGTTGAGAATTGTTGATGAGCGCATCAATGTCTATGGTTGCAGTCTTGCCTAGGCCACGGCACTCAGGGCAGGCCCCACTAGCCTCGTGATCAGGGGCATTAAAAGAAAGAAGATGGTGATCTGCCGGACGATAAATCCTTTGATCCATTGGTGTCACCCAGTGGCGGCGTGAATCAAGCCCAGGCCCATTAGGGCCTTGAAAATCTTGGATAGTACTGTGGAGGGTTTCCACAAATATTTTTCCTTCACCTGCTTTAAAGGCAAGGTCAAGGAGATCTCGAAGTTTCTGGTCGTTCTTTACGGTTCTTTTGCCAAGGTTAAGGCGCCCAATCTCAACCTCCACAAGATGCCGAGATTTAAGCGAAAGTGGTTTAAAGTTAGCAAGGGGAATTAGACGCCCCTTCTCCCATTGTTGTGGTGAATCATTCTCACTACGAACAATGGCAGACGTGAGACCAAGGCCAAGTAGGCGTTGAGCCATCTCCACGCCATTGCTTGTCACAAAGGAAAGGGGAATTGCCCAAACCACGATGGCCCCACGGTGATGCTCAAGCAACCAGTCTGTATAGTCGGTCACATTGGGCCTATTGACCGGACGCCCAGTCACGCAAGAAATAGGTTGGGACCAGCGCAAGAACATCTGGCGCGCCAATGAAAGAAGGCCACTGGAAGTTCCAACCGTCGTTCTCGAGGACGCGCGAAAGGCTCTTTGACCGACATGGATGGTAGCGGGCATTGCTCCCACAAAACCATGATTCAATGGAGGATCGAGGTGATTTTGTCCAACACCAAGAAAATCCTTCAACCGCTGGTTGCCCTCTGCGGCCAGAACGTTTTTTAGGAGTGAACTTTTACCAGAACCAGACACCCCCACCACCATAGTGATACCGCCTATGGGGAAATGAACATCTACATCGCGTAAATTGTTGGCATCAGCTCCAACAACTTCAATAGTGCCAAGATTCAAACTCTCCATTGGGGTTCTTCCTGTAAATGCAAAACGTAGATTTCACGTGCCTGAAAACCACGTGGAAACCTAGTGAATTGTGCAGTACAGGCACCGCGATAATGGAGTGCACGTTTATTAGAAACAAAGATGGCATCACCAGGCGCCAGATATATTGGTTCTGATACAGCCATGGCACTCTCGTGAATTTGTGCTAAATGAGCTTCAAAATCCTCGGGCAGCGAATTAAGCCGTCTTGCAGCTGCGCGCAAGGTCTCGGGATGAAAACGAATAGCATCATTTTCTACAATCAGGCCGGACCAAGCTCCATGCTTTCGCTCATCAACCATATCCACCTGGGTTTTAGTCAAAAATTTGCGGGTTTCTATGGCTCCTACTTCTTCCAAATGGCTAAGCAAATCTGTCAGCAATGCCACGCGTGATACACCCATAGTCGGATCTGGATCAGATTTAATGCAATGAATTACCGTAGCTGCTGGAGGTATAGGAGCAGTATTAAGATCTGTATGGAAATGGCCTTCTTTAATGGTTTGGGAAAGCTCCTCGGTCCAAGGCGACATTTTGAAATGCTTGACGATTTTTTGGCCTCGGTAAGGCTTAAATCGAGCAGGCAGGCTCAAAGCGGCAAGCAAAGTTGACGCTCCGTTATCCCCAGGTATATTGCGAATAACCATATGATGATTCGCCTTCCATGCTTTGCTTACCTGATCGACGAAGTCGTGCCATTCTGGTTCGGATGTGAAATCAGGTCGTGGTGAAGCTGGATCCAGAAAGCATTGCTCAAGATTATCAATGCTATGTGTTTTAGCGGTACTTTCTAAAAGATGGGACACAGCAGCAGACATGGTAATTTCTATAGTATTCATCAGGCTTTGTTCTCATTATCTACTGGTCAATTGATATGCTATCAACTCAAAAAGTGCATCAAACTAATCTTCGGAAAGCTTGGCTACTTTGCAGAACAGTTTTTTGAATTTGCTCTAACTCACGATTACAACCACTGCCATCGCTTAATTTGATGACCGATGAAACCGGAAGAGAAGTTTATGTTTGAATTGATGATCTAAAAGGGCTTGTACTGTTGGATACTTGAAAGCATCTTGTTCTATAGGATCATAGTGCGCCCAGCCACTCTCTCGCAATGGACGAACTGAAGGTGAAAACCCGGCTATACTGACCGCTCTCATCAGGTCTAGGGGAGAATAATCATAGACAATGTGTCCTTGAGCTTGAAGTTCTTCTTTCCATCTAGGCCAAAGAGGATTTTCAGTATGACAACCAGATACCATATAAGCAAAGGCCCTTGGTTTGAGGACACGCCCCATCTGTTCACTTAAGAACTTTAAATCGTCAAAAAATGGCAAAACTTCGTGGGAAAGCAAGAGATCAATTGAGGCGTCAGGAATTCGATTCCACTCCTTTTCGCTGAAGATTTGAACACGTCCCCGAAAGATACCAAGCTTCTCCTGGGCGGCATTTCTAGCTGGTTTTAAGGGCTCAATTCCAATTATGCTTGCAGGTTTAAATCGGTCTATAGCAAGTTCAAGCAAGCCGCCACGATGACATCCGACATCCAATATGGTAGCCCCTACTTCTATGGCACGATCTGCCTGGATATGACCCAGCATAGCACGCCAAAAAAGTAGGTTTCTTTTTTCTAGGCGAACATCCTCAGCATGATCAAACATGAAGATGCGCTTAATTTCTGCCATATTAAGGGCATCTTTGGGGCGCACAACTGCGAGCATTCACATCGCCAGCGGTTGGGTCAATACCATAATGCAACACAAACAAATCAAGGGACTCTTGGAATGCTGCTTCCAAGTTAGCGCGGTCTTCTGGGCCACGCATACCAAAGTAAGGAAAGTGGTGAAGAAATTCACCAAAGAGAACGTTACAGTCCTTTTCGTAAGCTCTCGTATCCAATATGTGAGCGTGCCAAAACTCATCAATAGGACCGGTAGGACAAATTTTCTTATCAGGGTAACGGATGTTAAGCGCAAGAAATTTGCGGTATAGCTCTTCAACTTCCTGACAAAACTCGCTGGTCCAGCCATGTTCTTCAACAAGCTTACGGGTAAGCATGGAAAAATCGAGAGTTTCAACCATTGCCAGAGCCTTTTGAAGCTGATAATCCTCCTTTAGAAGCGTACGTGTCTCTTCAAAGCTCAGTGGGGCAGTACTGCTGACACTCATTTTGTTTCTCCTGAATATTGAAAAAATAGCTTGTAGTATAAGCATCACATTTCCAAGATGCAATTTACAGCCTTGTCCAATGACACATGAGCCTGAGCGAGGCGCAGTATTTCCACTGTGAAGTGAGCCTGGAAGCGCAAAAGTTGGGATCATGGAGGCATGATCGTGACTTTACAGACCCGAGGACTAAAAACGCTAGCGCAAGTGCAAGTCATTGTTTCCAGCTCAACACTTTGGCAACCAGTTGAATACGTTAACCGTCGAGGTGCTATCGCCGTATCTGAACTTCCACAACCCCTATCATTTTCCATCGGAATATCAGGATAAAAAAGGCAAAATTCGCAAGCGCTACTGCTATCAGGACATGATGACACCCTATGAAAAGTTCCGATCATTGCCCGAGGCGGCAGACTATCTCAAACCGGGAAGCACTTTGGAAAAATTGGGTGGGCACATTTGCCGGCCATGCAGCGATAATGATGCCGCCCAACACCTCAACGAGGCCGGGGCAGAACTCTTTCAATCAATCAACAAATCCCAACAAAGCGCCGCCTGAGTCTTTTCTCATAAATTGCCTTCGCTCAGGCTCATGTCTGGATTGGAAGATACTTTTACTTCGCGCTAGATCCGTCTGGTTCTGTTCATCTCCCCCTCTATATTTAGATTAAAAAAAGATTATATATAGATTAGCACCCTAAATTTTCAATACAAAAGAATCGCCACAGCCCACGAATAGCATAGCCTGCGGCGATTTCACAATTTGCTCGAAGCGTCGGTCTAATGCCGTGTCAAACGTCGGCCTAATGCCGTGCTTTTTGTCGGTCTAATGCCGTGCCCGTCGGTCTAATGCCGTTACCTTGTCGGCCGAATGCCGTGCCTCCGTCGGTCTAATGCCGTATCCGCGTCGGCCTAATGCCGTATCGAGAGGCTTCGACCGACCGAAAATAGCGTCGGTCTAATGCCGTGCTTTTTAGTGCTGCTGGTCATCCAGAAAACGCTGTTGACTGGGTGTCGGTTGGCGTTTGATTTTCACCATATCATCAGCGAATTCAAAGCTAGCCAAAGTACCAATACTCACCAAGGCCTCCAACGCTTTTCCCAACCGATATTTGAAATCGCGCAGGGTTTTCGAGCCACTGCCGCTCAGTCGGTGAATGGTGGCAATTTTCATCGGAAACGGCGCGGCATGGGACGACAGGAAACCGTGTAACCATAATGCCAAGGGGTGTTTGCGCAATTTCTGCCGTTGTTCGAATTCGATATAGGTGTAGCCCTCCTCGAACAGGCGTAGCATGGATTGGGTCAATTCCACCACGTAGCGCTGCGTCCGTTCATCACGGTAATAGCGCAGGAAGCCTTTTTCACCGAAGGCATCTCGGCCGTGAAAGGTGATTTCGACAAAAGCGCCGCCCAACCGGGCCATCGATTCTTTCAACCATTCATGTTGGCTTTTGCCGCTACCGCGCCCCAATGCCGTCAACAGGGCATGGGCGCTGAAGGTCACGCTAAAACCCGGTAATTGCTGCCGAGACAAGTGCACGATCTGCATCCAGACATCGAGATCGGATTGGTTGAGTTGTATGCCGAGGTAGCGAACCTCAATGCCATCAACCGCAGCCAGCAGGGTGCGTTTTTTGTAGGCCATCCGTTCCTTTCCTTGGATGCCGGCGAACAATGCGCTCCGTAAACAGGCATTCGGTGTACCGCGAATTGCCGACGGCCAGTTAGGCAAAGACGTCAAGGGTTCGACAACCCGTAATTTGGCTTTTTTCCGCTCCGTCAGAGACTGAAAGCGTTCAGTGAGATTGTCGAGTGAATGGTTTGTGCTATTTCTGTCCATGACGACCACCTCACTTCTTCAGGCTGCCAGGATTGCAGCCATGGCTCAGAACTTTGTGTGGAATTGGCATGGTTCTGACTAACGCCTGTTCCTGCGGTGTCATATCGAGCTGATGATGGCAATATTTTCGCCAAGCACGTTCAATGACCAGTGTATCGTCATCCTGGCGATCGGGAATGTGCGACGCGCTGACATCGAGAACGCGATCCGATGAGTCGTCGCTTGCCACATAAACGCCAAGCGGCTGATCGACTTGCCTGACAACGTGTTCAATCGATGCAGACCGTAACACCGAACCGCCCAATCCTCCTGTCTGCCAAGCATTATCCAGGCGCCATGGTTGTTCGGGTTGAACCTGCACAATCGATTCGATGACGGTCTCGCTCACGGCGGCATCAGGCCGATTCAGCGAAGTACAGGCCGTGCCGCACATTACGGACACAAGACAATGGATTGCGAGCGATTTGGATTTCATGAGAGCTCCAGGGGTAATTAAAGGGAGCTCGTTACACTAAACACTCTTTTGCGAAGCCTGCTTGCAGCTGACGTCGAATTCGTCGTCAGCTGCAAGCAACGAATGAAAAATTCCCGGCAAGATGCGGCGTTATGGAAAATACGCCTTCGACGCTCATTACCCGCATCCGCCAACGTCTGTTTGGAGTCGAGTCCGCGCCTATAGGTCCGGTTGCGACAACGATTGATGAGGACGTGCCGCGTTATCCGCCCTTCATGAAGGGTCTGCCGGCTGCGCCTGTGGAACGCATCCTGTCCAGTCAAACGGAATTGATTGCGGCCATTGAACAGGCGCTTGCCATGCCGGATAGCCTTTATCAAACCATAGCCGCGCCGGTCATACGCCGTTATGCCGCCTACAGCCACTTGTTGCCGGCGTCGGAGTCGCATCATCATCGCGGTGCCGGTGGCTTATTTCGGCACGGATTGGAAGTCGCCCATTGGGCCACTTTGGCTTCTCAAGGCAGTTTGTTTGCCACGTCAGCATCCCCCAAAGAACGAAAAGCACAAGAATTACGCTGGCGTCTGGCGGTCTGTTTTGCCGGGCTATTGCATGACATCGGCAAACCGGTCGCCGATATCGCCGTAGTCGACTCACAGGGGCAACATATCTGGAACCCCTGCGATGAAAACATCACCGACTGGGCTGTGCGACATCAGATCGACCGATATTTTCTGCGCTGGCGGGATAACCGCCATAAACGCCACGAACAATTTTCGGCCTTGGTGATCGAGCGCGTCTTAACCCGCGAAGCGCGCACATTCATTCTGGAGTCCGGCCCCGACATCATGCAGGCCATGCTGGAAACCATTAACGGTTTGGACCGCGGCTCCAAAGTTTACGCACTGGTGATAACCGCCGACTGCAAAAGTGTGGAACGGGATTTAAAAGCGCATTATCAAAACATCGACTCGGCCTTGGGCATGCCGGTGGAAAAGTACTTGTTCGACGCCATGCGCCGATTGGTCAAGTCCGGACAATGGACCGTCAACGAAAAAGGCGCTCGGCTATGGCGTTTTGAGGATGGCCTGCATATCGTCTGGCGTGCCGGTGCGCAAGACATCGTCACATTGCTGGCCAAGGACAAAGTCCCCGGCATTCCGCGCGACGAAGACACCTTGGCGGACATCCTGATCGAACGCGGCTTGGCAATCCCTAAGACCTGGCCGGATGGTCGGCAATACCGCTATTGGCAAATGCAGCCTGAAGGCTTGGACAATCCGCTGTATCTGTTGCGCCTGAAATCTGCAGAACTCATTTTTAGTGGCGAACCTCCGCTCGTGGTCACAGCCCGCGAAGTCAGCGAACCGGATGCGACCATCGTAAAAACCGAGCCCGTTACCAATCTGGCACCGCAAATCAACAAACCGGTAAATGCCAAAAATCTCGCGGTTCTGAAGCAATCCCAACGCACTGATAAGCCGAAACCAGTTGAGCCAAAAGAACCCCAGATAGAACCTGCTCATGACACGAGCGCTGAACTCGATCTACCGGTCCTGAAATCGGCACCAGGCATTTTGAATTCCTTACCACCAGATCCCGATCAAGGACTGTCGCAATCCAAATCAAACGATGACGCATCTTCGTTGTGTCAGACAGTGCAACCGAAAAACGCAATGCCAGCCAAAGCGATCAACACAGAAAAATCTGATTCAGTGGCAAAACTCAATCTCTCCACGACGGACACGAAAAGCATCTCTAATCCGGTCGACACCACCAATTGCTGGTTGGAAATGCACGGCGATGCCGGTCAATGGCTAATGGACATCGCCAGCATGCTCAATCAAGGCCAATGGCAGTTAGGCAGCGATCTGTTGGAAGTCCAGGATAAATATTTGCTCCCGTTTCCGGCGACGGCTGAAAAACTCGCCATCGATCCACCTCAGTTCATCAAAATCCTGGAGGACAAAGGTTGGCTGGTGACCGACGTCCTGTCGCCGATGCGTAAGGTACAAACCATCCAATCGGTTCGCGGCGTCCTGCTGGCATTGGAACCGAGTTTGGCTTTGAAGGCATTATTGAAATTCCAAGCCAAAGCCACGCTTACAGCGTCATCTCCGCAATCTCCTAGTAGCAATACTAATAAGACCGGAGATCAACTTAAGGCTTCTCAGTCTCAAGATGCGACGCATCTGGAGACTAAGCCTGTCCAGCCCAAATCAAAAGCGATCGGCAAGCAAAAATCAATCAGCGGCAGGGCGTCAGACAGTTCGGTCAATTCCGAGCCTGATAAGACAAGCGCTCCCCTAACAACCCCACCGGCAAAACCCGGAACGATCGATTTGCTGATCACGCATGTGCGGCAACAAAACATTCCGTCCGATGAATCATCGCCAGACGGTCACTGGCACACGGTGTCCAATACCGCGCTGGAACAATTTCTAACGCAACATCCTACGATCAAGCGCACTCGCCTGATGCTGGATATTGCCAACCATCCAGATTGCCGCTCGGTGAGTGCCACAGAAGGCATCCAGGTTCGGTTACACCCATGAAATCCGATTACGACTATCAGTTTCCCTGGCGGCCAATATTCGAGGTGTATGCCATATCGGGCTGGCTAGGCGGTGCCGGATTGGCGCATTTCACCAGTCGCTGGTCGGGCTTGCCGAGTGAACCCTTCGATTGGCTGATAACGGCGTGCGTAGTGATGGCGTGTTGGCGGTTGTCGCCGGCAATCAGTCTCTGGTACCGCAAACGCCGGTTGCGGCAGTTTCGATTCCAATACCTGGATGCTGAAAAGCTGGTAGCGATGGTGAAACAGCATCCCGAAGCCTTGTGGTTCGGTTGGGGATTCGATTGGGTGCAAAAGCATGCGCAATTGGCCTATGAGATTTTGAAACGCGATGTCTCGACGCTGATTCCCAGCGATCATCAACGCATGGGCTCGGCCTGGATTCATGGCCTGGAAGTATCCGAAAGCGACATTCGCCAGCCCTTGCAGCATACCGCCGGTCATACACTACTTGTCGGCACCACCGGTGCCGGTAAAACGCGCGCCTTTGATGTGTTGGTGACACAAGCTGTGTTGCGCGGCGAGGCTGTGATCATCATCGATCCCAAGGGCGACAAGGACTTGATGGCCTGCGCCAAACGGGCCTGCGCCTTGGCCCAGCGTCCGGATCGATTCGTGTATTTCCATCCGGCGTTTCCGGAAGACAGCGTCCGACTCGACCCCTTGCACAATTTCAACCGGCCTTCGGAGATTGCCAGCCGCATCAGCGCCATTTCGCCCAGCGAAAGTAGTAACGATCCGTTTAAGGCGTTCGGCCAAAAATCGCTGGATAACGTAATTCAGGGCTTGATGGTGATCGAGGAACGACCAACATTGGTCAAGCTGCGCCGTTACCTGGAAGGCGGACCATCCACGCTGGTGATACAGGCCTTGGAACGCTATTTCGACAACAACCTGGGGCATTGGCGACAAGAGGCACGGCCTTATCTGAAGAATACCAAGGAGATTGATTCCAAAGCGTTAGGCTTAGTGCGGTTTTACCGGGAGGTCGTGCAGTATCAATTGCCCAATTTGGATTTGGAAGGCTTGTTGTCTTTGTTCGAACACGACCGGGCCCACTTCAGTAAGATGGTGGCGTCCCTGATTCCGATCATGAACATGCTGACCTCGGGTTCCTTGGGACCTTTGCTGTCACCGAATCCGCACGACGTGGATGATTTGCGTCCCATCACCAATACCGGCCACATCATCGAAAAGGCTCAGGTCGCCTACATTGGCCTGGATTCGTTATCGGACGGCATGGTGGGCAGTGCCATTGGCTCGATTCTGTTGGCCGATTTGGCCGCGGTCGCCGGCGACCGTTACAACTACGGCGTCTCGGACCGACCGGTGAATGTGTTTGTCGACGAAGCCGCCGAAGTCATCAACGATCCCTTCATTCAGGTGTTGAACAAAGGCCGTGGCGCCAAGATTCGCCTATACATCGCCACCCAAACCTTTGCCGACTTTGCCGCCCGCACGGGCTCACAAGACAAAGCCCGCCAGGTACTGGGCAACGTCAACAATCTGATTGCCCTGCGCATCATGGATAGCGAAACCCAGCAGTACATCACCGACAATCTGCCGAAGACGCGATTGAAATACATCATGCGCACCCAAGGCGTGGCCACCAGTGCAACCAATCCCACCGTGTTTTCCGGCAATGTCGGTGAACGCCTGATGGAAGAAGAGGGTGATTTGTTTGCGCCACAGTTACTTGGACAACTGCCTGACTTGCATTACATCGCCAAGTTGTCCGGTGGCCGCATCGTCAAAGGTCGCTTGCCGATACTGCGGTCGGCACTGGACCGACAACAGAATCGCCAAGGTGCGAGCTCATGACCCGCAATCTGTTGTTCAGCCTGATGCTTTGGCTACTGGAAGTGATCCTGGTGGCCAGTTTCGTGTCGGACCGATGGACGCGTGAACTGCAGCGCGCCGAAGACCGGATGATGATCGGCTATTTTGGCGCCGTTAAAGAATCTCAGATCAGCCACACGGCGCAACGCTGGTTCGATCGCTTGTTCGTCACAACCGGCATCCGCGACAGCGTGTTCCGCTACTTCATCCCGACCGAGCGCGAACGGCAGATGTCCAAAGGCTTCGAGGATGTCGGGCGCAATGATTTGTTTCCCTTTATCGAAAGCCGACTGAATGTGCTGTGGGACACGATCTTTCAAATGATTAAGCGCCTGACCACCGCCTGCATCTGGTTCCCATACCTGGCAGCCGCCTTGCTGCCGTTTGTCGTCGACGGACTGGTACGGCGCAAAATCAGCCAGACCAACTTTGATTACCCCAGCCCTATGGCGCATCGCTACAGTCTTTATCTGATTCTGGGCGCGCTGTATCTGTTGTTGGTCAGTTTGACCTTGCCGTTTCCGATTCCGCCGCAAGCCGTGCCGGTGGGCGTTTTTGTCGTGGCCTACGCCGTCAACGTGCTGTTGGCCAATACGCAAAAGCGGGTGTAGGTGTTCCATGAATGTCATCTGTTTTCTGCACTGCAAGATCAATACACATCCGGCGCATAACCCCAGGCTCAGGTAAAACCCCAAACTTCTTTTACCCCTCAACCTCAACACAACCCAGGAGCATTATCATGTTAAACCGTTCTATTAACGACACCGCTACGTCGGATCCTTTGGTTAAATTCATTACTTTAACCGCTAAGACAGTTGCCCTGAACCCAACGTCGCCTGAGCTCGATTCACTTTTTCGAGCGTTTATTGAGTCCTGTATTGCAAATGGCCAGGACGATATTTTGGTAAGCGCTTTACGACAATCGGAAGGTTTGCACGTATTTTCGATATTAAATGAGCGTATTGTTTCGCTCGCCGAACGCATTCGGGTGAGATTGCCGTCTATGCCGAATGCAGAGTCGATCGTATTCGCCATTCCGATGGTCATCAAGCCCCATCCTGAAAAGGCTTTACCTAAGCGTATTGAAGACCCCGAACGCATTAGACAATTGCTTCAAAGCCATGGGCTGATCAATGATAGACAAGCCCTCGCCATTCACGACGAATTATTCACCCTTGAAGACATCAACTGGTTACCTAGCCAAATTCGCCAGATCAACCAGCAGTTGATCGAGCAAGCCGAAGGCGAAATTCCAACATCGGAATCACGCCGTTCTTTTGTTATGAAGCCCTCGGAGAGTCCGGTGGGGGACCTCATTTTGCGCTTCCTGGTGGGTGTGGTGATTAGCGATCAGGCATCAACCACTCTTTTTTGTGAACAGCCCAAATCGGATGACTTTGGCGGATTTGCCGAAGAATGGTCAGAGGCCTTTAAAGAGGAGATGGATGAACAAACCGGTCACGATGTCTGGGAGATTGAAAAACCCAATCCGCTCAGTATTGCCGCCTCGCGCGGGATCCATTTACACAATGAGCTTGATATCTTCAACAAGGTAAATATGAAAGCCCAAGATTATCCCGTATCAAAAGTCCTGCTCAGTAAACATGGCGTCGATGGCATACCCACGGAAATACGGGCGGCTTTTTTTGATTGTGAAAAAGAATTGTCAACCGTTTACGTTTGGCCGCTCTTGACAACCGATGACGCTAAGTCAGTATTCGAAGACATCAACGAACTACTAACCAATCTCAATGTTCCCCACATGATTGACGCTAATCTTTTTCCCTCCATCGAATTCACTGGACATTTCGATCACTATTTTGAATCGATGTCCAGGCAATTGGAACCAGAGGAGCCTCAAACGTTCTTTATATGCTGAGTCATGGCGTTAGCGAACGATGACCAATTCTCGCCAATCGGTGGTGTAGCGTTGTGAAATGCGTTCGGCTTTGGGTTTCCAACTGTTATCGAAGCCCGATGACGCGATCGTAACCGCTTTGGGGAATCGTCGATTGATGGTGTCCAGGGTTTGCATGAGAATGGTGTTGTCGGGCGGCGTACCCTCGCAGCTCAAGTCGAAGAGATCGAACTGCGAGGGCGATGCGGCAGGGCGAATTGCGCTCAGTTGGACTCCGCACTTCTGATAGCCAAAGCCGGGTTTGTAGATGGCTTTTAAGCTCGACAGTGCGACGCGAATAATCGTGCGGGTATCCTGGGTGGCGGCATCCAACTTAACGGTTGCCGATCGCTGGTACTGCGGATCTTGAACGGCAAACGGATTAGTGCGAATAAACACACTGACGCAACCAGTCACTGACTGTTGTCGGCGTAGTTTTTCCGCAGCTCGGGTACAGTATGCCGACAAGGCTCGACTTAACTCCTCCAGTTCTGTCAGTTTGCGACTAAACGACCGTGAACAGACGATTTGTTGCTTGTCCGCTGCGACGTCTTCCAAATCGAGGCAGGCCGTACCGTTCAGCTCGATGACCGTACGGGCGATCACGACGTTGAATTGTGCCTGGATGGTTTTAGGTGACTGGATAGCCAAGTCCCAGACGGTTTGAATGCCCAATTGAATAAGACGTTTTGTGGTTTGCGGGCCAATCCCCCAGACTTCATCGACGGGGACGATTTTCATGAGCTTTTCCCGACGAATGGGGTCGGTAAGATCGAGGACACCGCCGGTTTGTTTCCATTTCTTGGCGGCAAAGTTGGCCAGCTTGGCCAAGGTCTTGGTCGGTCCCATTCCGACACAGACCGGAATGCCGGTTTGCCGAGCAATCGTCTTGCGGATACGTTGGCCATAGGCCATGGGATCTTGATAACAAGGATACACGCCGGTTAAATCCAAAAACGCTTCATCAATGGAATACACTTCCATGCGCGGCGTAAATTCTTCCAGCAAACTCATCACCCGCGCCGACATGTCCGCGTACAAGGTATAGTTTGATGAAAACAGTTGGATTTGATGCTGATTGACCAGTTGCTGTACCTGGAATAATGGCACGCCCATTTTGATGCCTAAATCTTTAACCTGCTGGCTACGCGCCACTACACAACCGTCGTTATTGCTGAGCACCATGACCGGTTTGTCATTGAGGTCCGGCCGGAACACCCGCTCACAACTTACGTAAAAATTGTTACAGTCGACAAGACAGATGCGTGCTTGTTCCGTCATGGTCAGACAGGATGGATGACATTGGTCACCGTTCCCCAAAACACGGCTTCCAGATCCTCGGTCAAGGGAATATCCGGATACGCCGGGTTTTCGGCCTTCAAACACCATTGGCCGTCAGTAACCATCAGACGCTTCACCGTCAATTCCCCATTGATCGCGCAGATCACGATCTTATCGGGCATCGGTTCCTTGGAGCGGTCGACTACCAGAATGTCATTGGGATGAATCCCGGCACCTAACATGGAATCGCCTTGGGCGCGCACAAAAAAAGTGGCCGCTGGTTTTTGAATCAGTAATTCCTCCAAATCCAGGGTCTTTTCCACATAATCATCGGCCGGCGATGGAAAACCCGCAGCCACTTTGCTGATGAACAGCGGCAGTCGTCGTTTCTTTTCCGGTTTGGCAAGATGAAACCAAGCCAATCCGTCACGGATTGGGGGTAACGGCTGTGCGGGGTTGAGGATTGAAAATGGCAATGATTCGGTCATGGGCATCACGGTGACTTACAAAATATCGATGACATAAGACTACCATCGAAAACGTAAACGTTCTATGATTGTTCTAAATGTAGTTGAACCGTATTGATTTACCGCATGAGCGCCTTAACCCGAAAACAACAGGCTATTTTGGATTTCTTGCTGGACAACCAGTCGCAGTTTCCACGGCCTCCGTCGTTGAATGAACTGTGTCAGGCACTGGGCTTAAAGTCTCGGGGCTCCTTACATTTGACCCTAAGCGGATTGATCGAGGCCGGTTTTGTCGAAGCCATGGGGCACAAACATCGAGGGGTTCGGTTGACGGAAAAGGCCTTGGCCTTACGTGAATCTGACCAACATCTGCCCCACGCTTTGCCTTTGGTGGGCAGCATTGCCGCCGGCAAACCGATCGAGGCCATTGAGCACACTGAATGGATGGCCGTACCGGCGCAAATCCGCACTGAACAGCCGTGCTATTTGCTCAAAGTTAAGGGTGACTCTATGATCGAGGCTGGTATTCTGGATGGCGATTGGGTGGTCATCGAACAACGCAGTCACGCCCAAAACGGCGACATCGTCGTCGCGCTAATTGACAATCAGGAGGCGACATTGAAATTCATCGAGCAAACACCGGAGGAAGTGTTGTTGATTCCAGCCAACTCATCACTTGAAGCCATGCGCTTCCATCTATCGCAAGTCAGCATTCAAGGCGTACTGGTGGGCCAGATGCGCAGTTACCGTTAGGACTGAACTATGCAACCTTTAGCCTTTGTTGACTTGGAAACCACCGGCGGCTCTGCCACGAAAGACCGTATTACCGAGATTGGCATTGTCCTGGTGGATGACGATGGCGTGCAGGAATGGAGCCAACTGGTTCATCCGCAGATGCGCATTCCGTTGTTCATCGAACAAATGACCGGAATCAGCAACGCCATGGTCGAAAACGCACCCACCTTTGATCAAGTGGCCAAGGAGGTGGATGCTTTATTGCAAGGGCGGCTGTTCATCGCCCACAACGCCCGCTTTGATTACGGCTTCCTGAGAAATGAATTCAAACGGGTCGGTATGCTGTTTAAGCCGCAGGTGTTATGCACGGTCAAGTTGTCACGGGCGCTGTATCCTCAGTATCACCGGCATAATCTCGATAGCCTGATTGAGCGCCACCAACTGACTGCCAAGGAACGCCACCGTGCTTTAGCGGATGCGCAATTGATTCATCAGTTTTGGGAGCATGCGAATCAGCAGTTTGCTGCCGATGCCCTCGAAGCCACGGTTAAAAACCTGGTGCAGCGATCCAGTCTGCCGTCACAACTGGATCCGAATCTGATTCATGAATTGCCGGAAGGCCCAGGTGTCTATCTGTTCTACGGTGAAAACGACCTGCCGCTGTACATCGGCAAAAGCGTCAATATCCGCCAGCGGGTACTATCGCACTTTGCCGCAGACCATCGCCATGCCAAGGAGATGAGTTTATCGCAGCAAACCAAGCGCATCGACTGGATCGAAACCGGTGGCGAACTCGGCGCGTTGTTGACCGAAGCCAAGCTGATCAAACAAATGACACCGGTGCATAACCAACGGCTGCGGCGAAAAAATGCACTGTGTGCTTGGCAACTCGAGCAAAAACAGGATCTGCTGTTGCCGCGTCTGACCTGGGCCAACGATCTGGATTTTGGCGCGCAGGATAATTTGTATGGCTTGTACGGTAATAAACGGGATGCCGAAAAAGCACTTCGCAGTTTGGCTGAACAACATCAGCTTTGTCTGGGAATACTGGGCCTCGAAAAGATCGGCAGCGGCAAGCCGTGCTTTGCACACCAACTCAAACGCTGTCGGGGCGCCTGCGTCGGCAAAGAATCCGGCCTGGAACATGCTGCCCGATTACTGACCGCCATGAGCAAGCTCAAACTGAGCAGTTGGCCCTATCCCGGCGCCATCGGTATTCGTGAGGCAGAGGATTTGCACGTCATCGATCATTGGTGTTATCTCGGCACGGCTCACAGTGACGAAGACATCCAAGAACTGCTGGAGCAAGGCAGACCGGCATTTGACCGGGATACCTATATGACCTTGGTCAAGGCGTTAAAGAAAACTCAGGTCGTGCATTTACGTGAAAAGCCACGTCATGAAACCATCTGTAGGAGCTATTCCGATGCCTGAATCAACTACTCGCCGTTTGAATCCGAACAAATTGCTGTTGAGCAAATGGACTGCCGCAACGCCCAAAAACAAGGAAAAGCATTTTCTGGTCACCCAGTTGATCAAGCCCGAGTTGCCGGATGCGCCTATCGAACAAATCGAACTGGAAGCCGTGTATTCGCGTCGCAGCTTTATCCTGTCTTGGCGAGAGCTCACGGATACTGGGCAATGGTTACAAGGTTGGCAGTAAGCCATATTGGGATTACAAAAGCATGTGCGGACGATTTCAGTTAACAGCATCGCCTGAAGAGATAGCCGAGCATTTCCATCTGTCGTGCCTGCCAAAATACCAGCCCAGCTACAACATCGCACCGGCGCGGAAAATCCTCTGCATTGTCGAGTTGGAAGACAAATCGCTAAAAGCGGTGAATCTGTTCTGGGGCTTGGTGCCGTCCTGGTCCAAAGACACCAAAAACAGTCACCATCTGATCAATGCCCGCGCTGAAACGATTCGCGAAAAGCCATCCTTCCGGGCGGCATTTCAAAAACGGCGCTGCCTGATCGTCGCACAAGGTTTTTATGAGTGGCAAAAGTTGGAATCCGGTAAACAGGCTTTCCATATTCATAATCAGGACAATCAGCTATTCGCCTTCGCCGGTTTATGGGAACAGTGGAAACACGAGGTCGAAACGCTATATTCCTGCACGATCATTATCACGGCAGCTAATGAGCTAATGCAACCCATTCATGAGCGGATGCCAGTGATCTTGCCGGAAGGGTGTTATCACGACTGGCTCAACATAACCTCAAATACAGATGACGTCTATGACTTACTTGAAATCTCAACTTATGCCAATATGGTTACAACGCCGGTCGGCGACTGGGTGAATAATCCTATACACGATGATATTCGATGTATTGAGTCAAAAATGAAGTAGAAAATCATGAGCTGCATTTTGAGTTATGACAGATTTTGCTCTAACAGAGACTATGCTTCTATCGCTTCAATGCAGAATGAAATGACAATTTGATCCGAGGAGCAGTCCATGACGAAAAGGGTAATTTTCTGTTTGCTAATAATCCTGGCCGAATGCGCCACAGCAGCGATTGGGGGCGGTGACAATATCGATTTCGCACCACTCCCCAATGAGTTTTGCAATGACGATGCTCGACAAAAACATAAAAACCTCTTGAGTCAATACCCCAAAGACGAAGGGATCATCAAACTCACTGCCTATTTCATTGGGCTTTGCCAATTGACAGTAGATGGAAATATATCGGAGCATGACGCCAGCATTTTTTGGGCAGAACAGCGAGACGCATTACTTCAAAAAAGGCAAACACAAAAAAAATAACTCTGGTTTGGTGAAATTGCTGATAATCATCTGTTCGACGCTAACGACCCATTTTTGTCGGTCGCCCTTCTCCAAAGCGGCCGTTCAGGCAAATCTGGATTTTAGAGTCCGCGGGCTACATAGCTGCCGTTGGTGACCTCAACCAACCGGCCAAATCGGCACAGAATAAGTTAGACGATCTTTGTTGAGAAATACCTCTAAAAATCACCTGAACCTTCAATTTGGTAAAAGGCGGGCTGTTTTTAGAGGTCCCGCCTCAGCTATTACCGCTAACGCATTGCATTTGCCTCGTTAACATAGCACACAACAGATATGATTTTTTCTCGCTAAATCGGCTTAATTTTCCTTTTTTCCAGGACGGATTGACAAGCCAAATCTAGTCGACCTAAACTGCAAAACGTCCTATTTTCCGGTATGTATAGCTACATGAAGCGTTTAGTGTCTTTGGTTGTTTTGTTTTTGTCTGGAGGATTTGCCTCCCACAGCTTACCATTGCCTGCTGCTGATTTGAGCCGAGAACAAGTGATTGAATTGAGTAAGGTCAAGACACACAAACTCAATTTAAAAAAGAAAGATCTTTCAGGTCTTGATCTATCGGGCATTGATTTAAGTGGTGCAGATTTATTCTCTGCCAATCTGGACGGCTGTAAGCTGGATGGTGCAAAACTAAACGGGGCAACACTCGACCGGGCGCAAATACGCAAGGCGAGTTTGGTTAAGGCCGATTTATCCACTGCCAGCTTATACGCCGTGGTGTTGGACCATTCCGATTTAACGGAAGCGAACCTCAGCAACAGCCGTATTATCGGCTTATTGAATCATGTCAATTTTACCCGTGCCCAACTGATGGGAGCCAATTTAGGTGCAGACATGGCCAATCAAGGTATGGCGCCCGCTAGGATCGAAATGAACAATGCCGTACTGACGGGGGCTGATCTAAGCAACGTTAACCTGAGGCACGCCATCATGCCGAATGCCAATCTGCAAAACGCCAACTTGCACAAGGCGCAACTGCAATGGGCTGATTTATCAAGAACCGATTTCACCGGTGCCGAGATTGCCGAGGCCGACTTCAGCAACGCCATTCTGGATGGCGCGAAGCTGAACAAAGCCAACGGTCGTGACTCAGCGTTTGGTTTGAATAAAAGCGCTAAACCTTGATTGATTCCATAGCTTTGCAGCCTTCATATCTTAACTTTAACCTATTAGCCAATGTATCCATTCACTAAATGCACAACCGCTTTATTGCCTATCGCCACTTTTGTATTGGCACTAACCAACGTCAGTGTTTGCTCTGCGGCACCCAATCAGGATCAAGTGCCTAACCTTGTCGGCACCTGGACGGGCGAAAACCAAACCTACGCTGAGAAAAAAGGCTATTCAAACTGGAATAAGACCGTTGAAATTTCCGAGCAGAAGGGACGCATATTCAAAGGGCAATTCACCTACGCGGATGGCACCAAGCATTTTTTTGGAATCATCTATCCAGATAACATTTCGTTTACCTGGGTGGCGACGGATAGTAAGGGTTACAACCAAGGCCGCATTCATGGCAAGAACAGCATAAGCGCCTGTTACACGGAATCCGGTGCAGATGCGACGGTTGGTTGTGCTGAATTGACCAAAAAAGGTCAATAAGTCGTCATTTAAACCGCTGTGTTTACACTCATCAACAGCCACTTGCCAACAAACATTAAGGAATTACGAGCATGATCGGTATCTGGGGAAACCATTCCAGCGAATTCCTTTTCGTCGTAGGCGTGTCAACATTGTTGATCTTCGGTATTCCGATGGCGATCTGGCCGATTCAATGGGCAAAAACCCTCCGATGGCTTATTCCAAGCCAAACTGATCTAGTCGTCTATTACGGCCGGTGCTTAGGTTGCGTTGCATTCGTAGTTGGTGTGTTTGGTGTAGTGGCCTCAGGGGATCCGACTGTTCAGTCCTTTTATTTCCGGTTTTTGTTGAGTTGCTGGGTTCTGATGGTTGCAGTGCACATTTACGGAGCACTAAAAGGAATTCAGCCTATAACCGAAACCTATGAAATTGGATTTTGGCTTGGTTTGGCAATAATTACCCTTATTTTCTGGCCGAATATTCCCGCCTGACTCTTTGCTTAACCAGTCCCAAGCTGATTCATCGCTGGAAAGCTGACATTGAATTCCGATTCCCGAAAGCTGCCGTTAGTCACTGTACCAAACCGACCCAAACCGGCCATCGGATCTCAATAATTGACCGTCAGGTTCCCCTCGGATAGCTGCCAGTCAATTTAAGACAGCCAACTGGATCGATCTGCCGATCCATCAGCGGAAGCTGGGCCTTTCGAGTACTTCTCTAATAAGAATTCGCAGAGCCGGAAGCAGCTCAATTGTAAACCACGGATTTCTGCGTAACCACAGATTATTGCGTGGGCTGGGGTGCGGCAACGGCACTACGCCAGGCCAATGCTCGCGCCAATTTTGAACAGTTGCTGTTACTGATTTACTGGCATTCGGCAAATGATACCCTTGTGCATACTGACCAATGACCAGGGTCAGACTTAGGTTTGGCAGCAGCCCCAACAAATCCCCACGCCATTGGGTGGCGCATTCCGGTCTTGGTGGAAGATCACCCGATTTGCCCGTGCCGGGAAAGCAAAAACCCATCGGCAGAATGGCGACTTGTTGTGGGTCATAGAAAGTTTCACTGTTTAAGCCCAACCAATCCCTAAGCCGATCACCGCTGGCGTCTGAAAACGGCACTCCGGATTCATGGACTTTTCGCCCGGGTGCTTGGCCTGCCACCAAAATCTTTGCATCAGGATGCAATTGGAGGACAGGACGCGGACCTAGCGGTAAATGTTCTGAACAGAGTATGCAAGAGCGCACTTCATAAAGTAATGATTCAAACCCCGCCATAACTCGCTTCCTTAAGCAACGCAGTGACCATCCATTAGGTCATTGACCATTTGTTTTATATCAATTGGACAAGGCTTTTTCATCACTTGGGCAATTGCCCCCATGCCTTCCAGCAACACCAGCAGTTTAAAAGCCAAATCATTTGGATACATGACAGGAAGCCCCTTGGTTAACTCACGGAAAACATCCAGCTCCCACGTTTTAAATACAAGGCAGGCATTTTCTATCTTAGGATCTTTGCCGGAAAACTCGCCCATCGCATTGACCGCCAAACAACCGTGAAACTGCCTGTTCTCAAACCAGTTACCCGCATCTTCAAAAATGGCTATTATTTTTTCGCGGCTGCTTAAGTCATTTCTGGCTAACAAATCAGTTAAACCCTGATCGTAATTGGCACGGTAAAATTCCAGCACGGCGACGATCAAATCGTTTTTGGTCGGAAAATAAATGTACATCGTGCGTTTGGAGACATTAGCCTGGCGCATGATCAAATCTACGCCGGTGGCATAAAAGCCATTTTCGGTAAACAGCTTGAAGGCTGCCTGGATAATTTGTAAACGTTTAATGGATTTTTTAGGTACCGCTTCAATTTCGTTAGTCATAGTTCGCATTATTAGTGTGGGTGAACGTAGCTTAACAAATGCCCATAAAAAGTAAACAGATAAGTTTACAATTTAGTTGACAAGATAAACAGATCGGTTTACACTTTGCAGCAAGTAAACTTATCGGTTTACTTATCACGCTTAACTTTAATTAGGAATTTACCATGCAAAGAATCAAAGCAGTTACCCACGCCGAAGGCAAAGCCAAAGAATTGTTAGATGGCGTTAAAAAAGCGATGGGCTCGACGCCAAATATTTTCACCACGTTTGCCAATGCCCCGGCAGCATTGGAAGCTTATCTTAACTTCAACACCGCGTTAAGCAGCGGCGTACTGGACAAAAAACTGAGGGAACAATTGGCGGTCACCGTGGCTGGTTTTAACGGCTGTAATTATTGTGCTTCCGCCCATGTTTTCTTGGGGGGTAAAGCCGGTGTTGATAGAACCGAATTGGTTGCCAATAGCAAAGGCCATTCCAGCGATGGCAAAACCCAAGCGGCGATCAGCTTTGCCCGCGCTTTGCTGGAACAACGGGGCAAAGTCAGTGATGACGATTTAATAGCTGTCCGCGCGGAGGGCTTTACTGAGGAAGAAATTATCGAAATTCTGTCCCACGTCGCTTTGAATACGTTTACCAATTATTTCAACGAAACCGCTTTGACCGCTATCGATTTTCCTGTGGTCGATTTAAAAACCCTATAACGGAGAAGAACCCTGTTCAATGCAAAATTAGTGGCCATTATTTTTGGCTTAACGTTCGTTGTCGTCGGTTTGATGGGCTTTGTGGAAAATCCCATTGCTTCCGAATCCGGTTTTTTTCAAGCAAACTGGGCGCATAACCAAGTGCATTTAATCACCGGAGTGGTTTTTTTGTTGGGTGTCATAATTATCCAGGCCAAGAAAAACGCTTTGTGCTTTATTCAGGGTATTTTTATGGCTTGGTGGCCTTATTAGGCTTTGTTTGGCCAGGCGACATGTTGCTGGGTTTTATCCATATTAACGGGCCTGACCGCTGGCTACATTTAGGCTTGGCGATTGTCATCGTGGCGGCAGGAGTTCTTTCCACGCCTGTCCAAGCCCGGTTAAAAGCTGAATACAGCTAATTGAAAACAGGGCGATGTCTGACAAAAAATCAGATTCGCCCTTTTGCTAAACGCTTACGCCTTACTGTCAGCCGCACCCCTTTTGGCACCGCGACAACAGGGTCGAAAAAATGTTTAAAAATAGTTTAATTTCAAACTTTGAATAGACCAAAAGTGTATTTGCTCTTTGGCATCCAGATTTTTTGTAAGTCTGAAAATAGGTGCTTGGGATATTTTTTATAATCGAGGTTGCAACACATGTACTGGCTAACAAATGATTGGCAGCAATTTTTGCCCCATCCCTGGTTGGAAATCGCCTTAATAGCAGTTTCAGTGCTGTGCGGTTCACTGATCGGTACCGAACGCGAGCGTAAACTTAAACCAGCGGGACTTCGCACCATGATCTTGATTTGTCTAGGGTCTACGGTGTTCACACTGATATCGCCCGTGTTAGAAAGCAGCTCTGGTGAAAGTGGCCGTGTGGCTGCCCAAATCGTCACCGGCGTTGGCTTTTTAGGCGCAGGTGCCATCCTCCAGGGTAGCAGCGGTGTGCGTGGCTTGACATCCGCCGCCCTTATCTGGACGACTGCCGCCATCGGCATGGTTATTGGAGCCGGATTGGGTGGTGCAGGGTTAGCGTTAAGTTTGTTATTGCTTATAATTCAGACAGTCGTTACAAGAGTGGAAAGCCGTTATATTGGCCCCTGCGTTCATCGCCAAATTAAAATGATTTACGATCCTAGAGGCGGTAAAACCGCTGTCAAAATCGACCATATCCTTGATAATTATCAACTGCTCCATAGCATGGGCCAGGTCGAAACAAGTGAGGAGAAAAAAGTGAGCCTGACTTTAAGTTATTGCAACGCCCATAAGCACCATAAGGATTTTCTGGTAAAACTGGCTGAGCTGCCGGAGGTTGAGTCGATTGTTCAATTTGACTAAAAGCCTTAGGCTACAGATATATAGCGTGCAGTTATTGATTAATGGCTTTGGCTTAATGACTGCTTTCAACCGTATGCCGTCAGTTGTAAATCCGGCATCAGTGACTCCTGTTGGCCGGGTCGCGCCAAAGAGGACACAAGGTTGCTTGCCGAAAAGCTGTCATTCGCTAAACTTAGGGATCGAAAATTTCGCCAGCACCCTAAATGGCCGGTTCTGGCCGTTCTCGACTAGAACGGCATAACAATAGTCACGTATTTCCGTTCAACCTAGCCGCCAAATGAGTGATCCTGCGCTGCGATTGCTGATTCTTGACAGCCATCGCCAGCGCTTTGGACTGGGCAATCACCACGACCAATTTTTTGCCACGCGTGACGCCGGTATACAGCAGATTACGTTCCAGCAGCATAAAATGCTGCATGGCCAATGGAATGACAACTACCGGATATTCCGAGCCTTGCGATTTGTGCACGCTGGTGGCGTAAGCTAGTGTAATTTCGTCCAGATCACTGAATTCGTAGTCGACCTCCCGATCGTCGAACAATATCTTGACCTGGCTGTCCTCAAGATCAATGGATTTGATGACGCCAATGTCGCCGTTGAAGACTTCTTTGTCGTAGTTGTTAATCCGCTGAATGACTTTATCGCCCGGCGCATAGGTATTGCCGAAACGAGTAATCTTCGGTTCGCTGTGACCATTTAACCGAGCTTGTAATTCGATGTTTAACGATCGCGCACCCAGGCCGCCCCGATTCATGGGCGTCAGAATTTGCACATCATTGACCGGATGAAATTTGAAGCGCTGCGGAATCCGTTCGAGGACGACTTGCATCAATTTAGCGAAAATCTCCTCAGGTGTGTCGGCGTACAGGCAATAGAAATCGCTGAGGGCTTCAGTCTTATCCGCCACAGGCATTTGCCCTTGGTTAATCCGGTGCGCATTAGTGATGATTTTGGAGGTACTGGCCTGGCGGAAAATCTCGGTCAGACGCACGGTGGCAATTTGACCGGAATCGATGATGTCGGCCAGCACGGATCCGGGGCCGACCGAGGGTAATTGGTCAACATCACCGACGATTAAAACCGCTGCCTCCGTCGGGATGGCTTTTAACAGCTGATTCATCAACACTACGTCCATCATCGACGACTCATCGATCACCAAGCAATCGAGGTCCAGCGCATATTCGTCGTTATGCTTGAACGCGAACTGCGTCGGATCGAACTCCAGGAGACGATGAACGGTTTTTGCTTCCATGCCGGTCGATTCGGTAAGGCGTTTTGCAGCACGTCCTGTCGGCGCGCACAAACCGATCCGCACCCGTTTGGCTTTGAGAATCTTGAGCAGACTGTTGACCAGAGTGGTTTTACCGACACCGGGGCCGCCCGTGATCACCGAAACTTTATGCTGGAGTACCAATCGAACGGCAGACGCTTGCGACTGCGACAAGGTCATGCCGGTTTGCTCTTCCACCCAGGGTATGGCTTTTTCCGCGTCAATCACACCCCATGGCGTATCACCATGATTTAATCGGTTCAGGTGGGCGGCACAGCCTATTTCGGCACGGTGCAAAGGTGTCAGAAAAATGAATTCGTCACTACCGTTGATTTCGGCGATCAAATTGCCTTCGGTTAATTCCGCAGCGATGGCTTGGTCGATAATTGGCAGTGGAATTTCCAGTAATTTCGCCGACATTTCGCACAGAGTGCTACGAATAGCAGCGCAGTGGCCTTCGCCAGACCATTCCTGCAAGACATGTCGGACACCCGCTTGCGCTCGCAGCAGGGATTGTGGGCCGATGCCCAGCTTCTGCGCCAGAGTATCGGCGGTTTTAAAGCCGATACCGTGAATGTCCAGTGCCAGGCGATAAGGATTTTCGCGCACTTTCTCGATAGCCTGCTCGCCGTAGGTTTTGTAAATTCGCACCGATCGCGAGGTGCCGACGCCATGAGATTGCAGAAAAACCATGATCTCCCGAATCACTTTCTGTTCCGCCCAAGCACTGGTCACACGCTCCTGGCGTTTCTTACCAATCCCTGGTAATTCCAACAGACGCTCGGGTGACTGCTCAATCACATCGAACACCCATTCACCGAAGGCTTTGACCAGCTTCTTGGCAAAATGGGGGCCGATGCCTTTGACCATACCGGAGCCCAGGTATTTTTCGATGCCGTCCAACGTGGTCGGCGGCACGATTTTTAACGATATGGTTTTGAATTGCTGGCCATGCTGGCGATCATTGACCCAGCAACCCAGGCATTCGATATATTCACCCGCTGTGACACTGGCGGCCGAACCGATCACGGTAATCAGTTCACGATAACCTTTGACCTTGACCCGTAACACGCAAAATCCCGAGGCCTCGCTATGGAACGTCACGCGTTCGATAGAGCCGTGCAGTTTTTCAACTGGGTTGTCGGCAGAATGTGACGGGCTGGGTTGGAAATCCATACTCAGTACGCTATCCCTTGCGTTTTTTCATCAAGTCATCGAGCGTCAGTCCGCAGTTAGGCGCGAAGGACAGCATAAAAAATCTGACCTCAGGCTGATCCATTGCTTCAATATCCCGTTCGAGTTGTTCGGCAGCCATTTCAAATTCAGCATTGCCGGCTTTCAATTCGGCTTGGCATTTCAGGTAGGCGGATATCTTGTCGGCCGCTTTGATGATTTTCTGATGGGCTTCAGACATTTGTTGGTGATCGATCAGAGCCCGGAAATCGGGCTGCAAGGCTTCAGGCAGAAGATTCAATAACTCTTGTTCCGCTTGCTGCTCGATTTGTTTGTAGGCACCGAGAATAGCGGGTGAATGGTATTTGATGGGTGTGGGCATGTCACCGGTAATGACTTCAGTGATGTCATGGTAAAGGGCTGCGGTTGCCACGGCATTGGCATCGACCTGACCTTCAAAATAGCGGTTTTTGATGAGCGCCAAGGTATGGGCAATGACAGCCACTTCCCAACTGTGCTCCATGACATTTTCTTCATGGGCGTTGCGTTTTAGCCCCCAGCGTTTAATCCATCGCAAGCGCGAAAGGTAGGCATAAAAATTCGAACTAATCGATGATGACATGGGCTCAGGAAATCCTAGGTTTGTTCAAAGCAGAATAAAACACTGCGACGCAATAGCCTTAATATTACTGCCGCTGAATCGTTATCCCCAAATTCTGTTGCATTGCTCTGAATTAGAAACCTTGCCACGGATTTCACTTAAATCTATCATTATAATAATTCATCGAGATCGATTAAATTTATAAAGCAATGATTACCTGTCGACTATCCACGATCCTGGGTGCAAAACGCCTTAAAGTCGCCGACGTTTGTCACGCCACTGGTATTGCGCGGGCGACGGTAGATCGCTATTACTACGATCAGGTAAAAAGTTTTGATCGCGAGGTCCTTGCCAAGTTGTGTCGCTATTTGCAGATAAAGCCGGGGGATCTACTGGTATTAGTCGACCAACAAGATTTATTTGAATCGTGGGAACAGCCGATGCAGTCCAGCGAACCGAAAATCAAAGGAGGCGTATGATTGAGCGCGAGGTTAAAGTTTTGCTTGATGCCAATGCGGTAAAGCAAGTCCAGGTTCATTACGCCGTGATGGCCCAAGGTTACATGGTGGTCATCAACGGACAACCACTAGAAACGACGAAACGTGAAACCAAGGAATTTAAAACCTTGGACGCAGCCGCGAAACAGTTATTTAAACTCGGCATTGCGGATTTTTCAGTCAAGCTAAAAACCTGTACCGGCTGAAAGGGCCGAGTTATCAAACTTTTTGCTTCAAGGAATTCGAAGTGAGTGTGATCAGAAACTGCATTTTTGGCAAACAATGCGATAAAAAATGGGACGAGTTGGCTCAAACGGATAATCAGGATGTTCGCTACTGTTCTGCCTGTGAACAGAATGTTTACTTGTGCCAGGACGAATACGCTTTAGCTGAGGCGATCCAAGCGAATCGTTGTGTTGCTGTTGATATTGAAGAAAACGTGCGGCTTTTAGGTGAGCCATTGCCTCTCCCTTATTCCTAGGCTCATCCCTCTCTGTCTCATGAGTACAACCGAAATGGAATATTTGAAATTATGCGTGGGTGAACGCTTTGATCATGACATGCCCGCGGAAGGCATGAGTATCATCCTGGCCAATGGCACGCCTTTGCTGACGTTTAATTTTTCGGCGTCCCCTCGAGAAATCCAAGCCTTTCTGAATGGGAATACTTCGTTTGCGTTATTCGCAAAAGCCGGGCTCATTTTGTTTTTATTCAAAATCGAGGGTTTTCTGGATTGGTCAGATTTGGCGTTTACCATTCATCTAGCCGGTGATGAGTCGATTGAAGAGGGTGATAGTTACTTGCCTTTTAATCTGGTCTTGGTGGATCCAGTCACCAAAATTGTTAAAGGCCTACGCATGGTGACCGTTTCACCGGATTTCAGGTCAAGGCTAGCTGAGTTGATCCGAAAACAAGCCGCAGAGCCATTCGATACAATGGCCTATTATCAAGCCATTGGCAGCTTGTACGATCAATATCCCTCTGCCAGTGATTTGCTCAAGCAGGCCGTGATCGTCGAACAGGGTGGCAAGAAATTGCCAGCGCTGTAATGATCTAATCACCAACACCCACGGTTACAAATCACCGATTGGACATACACCTTAGAATGACAAAGTCTGAACTTATCGAACGCACCAGTCTTAAATTGCCACATTTGATGCAACGCGATGTCGAATTAGCAATTAACGTAATAATTGATGCGATGATCCATCATCTGGCACGAGGCGAACGAATTGAAATTCGTGGATTTGGTGGATTCTCAGTTATCCAGCGAGCCGCTCGCATAGGGCGTAACCCCAAAACGGGCGAACAAGTGAGCTTGCCTATTCGGCATACAACCCACTTCAAAGCTGGGTTGGATTTACGCGAGAGGGTAACTCTTTCAAATGACCGTTTTCCTTTGATTAGGGACTAGGGCCTGTTGCCTTGTACATGGGTAGCAAAAAAGCGCAGAACAAAGCATAGCGATTTCATAATTCCATATCAATTTTCACATCGCCTCGCGATGTGCTCAGAAATGTTTCTGTCTCGAAAATACCTACTCAACGAGATAGCGATATTAGTAGAGGCATCAATCCGTCCCGTCGTTCCCGACCGTTGAATCCTATATTCTAGGAAAGATGGGCGCACAATCTCTCTCGAACTTGAATTCTTAACGGTTTTCCATTTAGACAACTCTTGCTCAAGAACTATTGGAAGCTGTTCAATCATCACGGATGATTTTTACAATCACAGTTAATAAAAAGCGCCTGGCATCAACCATTAAATTAAAATTCCTACACCTTCCGCAGCTGACGTCAAATTCGTCGTCAGCTGCAAAAGCACTCTTCAAATGTCCCTTCACAATAATGACCATCCCAACCGGAGGTCATTATGGAACCTGTCGCCATCCCCCAATCGATCGACGATCCGATCCACATTCTGCTGTGGAGCGCCGACGAGATCGTACCCTTCATGGTCAGCATGCTGACAGGCATGTTGATCGATCAATTCATTCCTGGCTTAGTGCTGGGATTCATTACGGTCAAATTCTATCGTCGATTCCGAGATAACCGGCCTGACGGCTACACCTTGCATGCGTTGTATTGGCTGGGCCTGTTGCCCAGTCGCGCACAGACCATACCCAATCCGTACATCCGCAGGTTCCTGCCATGAGATGGTCGGATTTTCTGCAAACCTGGGACGGCCACGAGACCGAAAATCGGTTTAGCCGCGTCATCATCATTGGCTTACTCGTCGTGTGCGTGATTACTTCCCTGGCCGCTTGGCGTACCGAACGCAGCATCATCCTGGTGCCACCAAGCTTGACGCAGGAAGTCGAAGTCACCCGCAGCCAGGCATCCAGTGAGTTCAAAGAGTCCTGGGGCTTGTTCCTGGCCGAACTTCTCGGCAACACCACGCCAGCCAATGCCGACTTTCTGAAAACCGCCGTCGAGCCGTTATTGGCGCCGGATATTTACCGCAGTGTCCTGGATGCCATGAGCGATCAAATCAAGGCCATCAAGATGGATCGGGTCGCGATCAGTTTCACCCCGCGTCATGTCGACTACGAAGCCGAGACTAACAAAGTCTTTGTAAGTGGCGAACTCAAAAGCCAGGGCCCGAGTTCCAAACCAGACGTGAAACCCCGTACCTACGAATTCATCATCGCCATCAAAAACTATCGGCCGCGGCTGGAATACATCGACGTGTATCCGGATTCCCCCAGAACCCTGGCCCGTTTGAAAGCCACTCAAGGCCAACCGCATGAGGCTCAACCATGAAACGATTGATGCACCCCTGGTTATTTCTTTGCTTCGCCAATGGCGCTTGGGCCGCCGATGAGTTACCGGTGACGGTGTTGCCACCGGTCACCACCGTAGCCGAAGAGTCGTCCGCATCGCCATCACAGCCCGTTGCCACGTCTCAGCCGGATTTAGGCATCGAGTTACCCCCGGTCGATGCCAGTGTCTTGAAAGCCGCCAAACAGCAAGCGGCAGCGTCAACCGCAATCTCAGCCACATCCATCGGCCCACAGCATATTGCGGTTAAACCCGGCATCAACGAACTGATGCCGATTGCCGTCGGCCACTTGAATCGGCTGGTCACACCGTTCGAACATCCGGTGGTCACGACCACCAGCCAGGCCACCACCAGCACCAAAGGCAAAATCGTCTATGTCGCCACGGCGGACGAAACGCCGGTGACTTTGTACATCACGCCAGGCGACAACCAGGACATTGCGCTATCACTGACGTTGATCCCCAAGCGCATTCCAGCGAGGGAAATCCATCTCGATTTGGATAAGGAAAGTTACCAGTTGCTGAACCAATGGCAGCGCACCGATGGCGCGAGTCGATCTTCGAGCCAACAGGAACAAGCCTACATCAGCCAACTGAAAACCTTGTTTCGGGATTTGGGATTGCAAAAGACCCCAGCCGGTTATTCGCTACGCGAACCCAAGCCCCAGGAGCAAATTAGCTGCCTGCAAGACCGCGTGCAGATTAAAACCGGTCAAGTTCTGGAAGGCCAGGATCGATTGATTTTGGTGGGACTTGCCAAAAATACCGGCAGCGAGATGCTCGAATTTAATGAACGCAGCTGTGCAACCACCCAACAGGACGTGCTCGCCGTGTCTGTCTGGCCCAACGTGGTGTTGAAACCCCACGAAGCCACCGAGTTGTATGTCGTGGTCCGACAATCGCCAGAGGCGTCAGTCAATTTGCGTCCTTCATTATTGAACGGAGGGCAACGGTAATGGCGGTCGTCGATACCTGGTGGACACGCTTGAGTCCGGCAGCCAAACGCAATTTGGCCGTCGGCAGTATCGGTACCGTGGTGTTAGCCGTCATCATCGCACTGGCCACCGTCACCCCGGAAGTCAGCAAGCCTCTCAGCAAACAGGCCACTATTCAACACATCCTGACTGACAGTGATCCACGCTCGCTGGGCATCGACGGCATTTCCGCGCAATTACGCGATCTGCTACAGAAAAACGACGAACAAGCCCGCCGGCTAGCTGCGATCGAAGAACAACAAAAGCGCGAACGGCTATCCGACGAAATTCGTTTCAAACAATGGACCACCGCTGAGCGCGAAGCCTATGAAGCCAAACTGCAAGCCGTCACCGGCGAAGTCGAGTCGTTGAAGAACAAAGCGATCACACCGTCAACGACCGGCACCCCAGGCGACAACAACCAAGCACCATTGGATCAGCCGGTACCCGGAAGACCATCAAACCGTCGCCTGAACAACGCGCCGTTCGATAACAGCCAAGACGATCTCAACCGCGTCTTCGAGCAAGCGGCTATTCCTGGACCGACACCGAGCAATACCAGCGTCTCGGGAGGACGAGCCAATAGCCAAGCGCCGGCGGCGATGCAGATTCGGGTCATCCAGGAAGGTGCTGAGCCATCCAACGGTAAAGATAAAGACACCGCGCAGGCCAACACTCACGGACAGTCGCAGCCAGGCCACGCCAACAGCGACGTCTTCATCCCGGCCGGCAGTATTTTGACCGGCGTCTTGTTAAACGGTCTCGATGCCCCGACTGGCAAAAAAGCCAAGAAAGAACCGATGCCGGTGCTGTTTCGGATCAAGAAGGAAGCCATTTTGCCCAACCGTTTCCACGCAGATGTCCGCGAGTGCTTTCTGCTGGCCGCGGGCTTTGGTGATTTGAGCGCTGAGCGCGCCTATTTTCGCGGCGAAACCTTTTCCTGTGTACGCCAGGATGGCGGCGTGATCGAAGTACCGATGAATGCCTATGCCACCGGCGAAGACGGCAAAAACGGGGTGCGTGGCCGCGTCGTTTCCAAGCAAGGTGCACTACTCGCCCAATCTATGATGGCCGGATTTTTACGCGGCTTTTCCGATGCCTTCGGCCGTAACCAGATTCCGGTGCTGATGACAGGCGGTCTGGGGGCGCTATCCGGTACCACACCGTTCCAAAGTGCTTTTTCCTCGCAGTCGATGGAAGGCGGCGCGTTGAAAGGGGCGGGTTACGCCATGGAACGCCTGTCGCACTTTTACATGGACATGGCCGAAGAGATATACCCGGTCATCGAAGTCGATGCCACCCGCCAGGTCAACTTCATCGTGCAAAAAGGCACGGCGCTGAAGCTGAAGTCACAGAGTTGATTCCTTAATCCCAACCCAAAGGTCGTTATGACATTACGCCGCATACCTCTATTACTGGTCACGCTATTGAGTGCCTCCATGGCCCTGGCTGCCAATCCACCAAAACCGCCGGTGTCGGATATTGCCGCCGGTCTTTTATCGATCAAAATCGACGGCATGCAGGACTTGCCGATCTCTGGTCTGAAGATGGTCAAGTCCGGTGAGCAAACGGTATTTATTTCCAGCAACGGCCGCTTTGCCTTTTACGGCGGCAAATTGATGGACATCTGGACCCAACAGGAGATCAAGGAATTGGCCGATATCGATCGCATCGCCAACCGTATCGACCTGTCGCGGATGAAGCTCAAGGCCGACGACCTTGGCGCCTTGACCGTCGGTCACGGCAAAGCCCAGGTGCTGGTATTTATCGATCCGCGCTGCCCATATTGCGGCAAGGTCATGAAAGACCTGCAAGCCTTGCAAGACCAGTACACCTTCAAACTGGTGATGGTCCCCATCCTCGGTCCCGAATCGCAAAACATCGTCGTGCAACTGGCTTGTCAGTTGGGCTCAAGCGATAACAAAGCCAAAGTCACCGTGCGGGAGCGACTGTTTAAACAGGATTTCGCCAGCTTGCCGACCGATCCGCCCGTTCAGTGCAACAAAGAGCCGCTGCAAAAAGCCGTGGTCACTGCCAAGTTGTTCGATTTGAAGGGCGTGCCGTTTCTGATCGCCCCGGACGGCCGCACCCACAGTGGCGCACCCGAGGTGTTAGCCGATTGGTTGGCCGACAAACCAAAACCATCGCCGAGTCTGCCCACGACACCCGCTACAAACGCCCAAAACGCCAACGCACCGGAGAAACAGCCTTGAAACCCATGCGCCCAAAATTCCTGACTTTCATCGGCCTGTTGCTGATGGTGTTAACCACCGGTTGCGCCACCACCGAATACGGCTGCAAAGGCATGCCGGACGAACCCAGCTGTCTGTCGACGACGCAGGCCTACCAAGTCACCAATACGGCAATAACGGAAGCGCCTCCGGAAAATAGCCAGGGATTAGAGTCGACCTCATCTCCGACAATCGCTCCGCCTTTACAACAACCCGTGCCCAAGATCGAAGATCCCACGCCGATTCGCACGCCATCCCAGGTCATGCGCATCTGGATCGCCCCTTGGGAAGATGCCGACGGCGATTTGATGGTGTCCAACTATGTCTACACCGAACTGGAACCGCGGCGTTGGATGATCGGCAAGGCGGCCCAGACAGCCAATGCGTCGTTGATTCCTTTGCAAGTCGAACAACGTCCACCGGAGAAACGCTCCAGTGTGGATAGCGCTGAAGATGAGAATCCAGCGAATCGATTTGCCAAGCCATTGCCTTGATGGGTCACACCCCATTTAACCGCAGGTCCCACACCCCCTGCGAGAGTGAGCGGGCAACCGCTTAAACCTGCCGGACTAACCGTCCGAGATTCGACGGGCAACCGTCTTTTAACCTGAATGAGGATATTTTTGATGAAAACGTCATATCGAAGCGGGGTCTTGGTGGCCCTGGCATCGTTATTTTTTATGTTGATGGCATCCGACGCCATGGCCGGTACCGGCGGTACCGAGTTCAACAACGTCTGGACCTTGCTGACCGGCTGGGTGGAAGGCTTGCTCGGCCGCATTATCGCTATCGTATTCGTCATCGTCGGCCTAGTCGCCGGTGTCGTGCGCGGCAGCATCATGGGCTTTGTGCTGGGGGTTGCCAGCGGCGTCGGTCTGTTTGCGGCGCCGACCATCATCACCAACATCGTGACGGCCACGATTTAGGCCTGGAATAACGATGACCGGTTCAACTATTGATACCGAGAACGCGGCGGGCAACCGCCGCCCTTGCACATTGGCGAAGGATAAGCGGACCGTCAAGGTCCAAGCCGCCAATGGTCAGCCGATCAACCCCTGTCATCCGGCTAGAGCCCGGCAGTTGAAACGCAAAAAGCGTGCGGTTCGCGTTTGTCGACATCCCTTTACGATTCGCCTGCGTGCCGAGCATCAAACCGACGCCATGCAACACCTGTATTTCGAGGACCAGACCCCATGACCACCGCGCAACGCCCACGTGCCGATCAGTTATTCACGGTACTGGCTTATGAATATGACCATCATCTGTTTCTGATGGCTGATAGCAGCATTGGCTTTGGTTTTCTGTGCCGACCGCTGACCGGTGCAGATGCCAGCGTTTCCGCGCGCGTCAACGTGTTGCTAAACCAGGACTGGCCGACTGACACCTTGTTGCAGGTGAGCCTTTGGACTTCGCCTGACATCGAAGAATCGCTGGCAATCATGCAGACCCGGCGCTTGAAACAGCAAAAGCCAACCTATAAAACCATGACTCAAGCCAGTATCGAGTTTCTGCGACAAGGCACCACCAAATCGCCGGAATCGATCTCGGGGGCTCGCTTGCGGCGCAGCCACATTTTCGTGACCGTGAAATTGCCCATGGCGCATCCCCGGCCCAGTGAAAGTGACATCCGCCGGGCAACTGAATTGCAACTCGCTACCCAGCAATCGCTGTCGACCATCGGCATGTATCCGGAACTATTGGGCGCCGATCAGTATGTTCGCATTCTGAACACGATTCTGAATTGGCAACCCGATGCCGGCTGGAAAGACCGGGTGGTACCCGAGTGCGATCCGACTCAACTGATTCGCGACCAATTGCTGGATTACGACAACACGCTCGAACTCGATGAAAAAGGCCTGTGGCTCGGAAGTAAAAGAGTAAAGACGCTGTCCGCCAAACGCACCCCCGATCATTTTTACTTTGGCAGCGCCAAAAGCTATCTGGGCGACATTTTGTCCGGCACCCGCGGCATTCGTCAAAACACCTTGCTCAGTTTGACCCTGCATTACCCGGACGCTGAATCGACCCGTACCCACCAGGAAGGTGTTCGGCAATTCATCACCAATCAGGTCAATACGCCGATAGCCCGTTTTCTACCGGTGCTGGTGCAACGCAAACACCATTTCGACGTGTTGTTTGACGCCTACCGTGACGGTGATCGGCCGATCCGGGCATATTTCGGTGTACTGCTGTTTTGCGACGAACAGGAAGAAGCCGCAGCGGTGTCCAATGCACGAGTGTATTTTCGGGAATTGGGCTTTCAACTGTTGGAAGACAAGTATTTCTGCCTGCCGTTTTTCCTGAATTGTTTGCCATTTGGCCCTGAGCGTTCGGCGATAGCCGATTTAAAACGCTATCGCACCTTGGCCACACGCCATGCGATCCCGCTATTGCCGCTATTCGGCGACTGGGCAGGCACCGGCACGCCGACGTTGAATTTTGTCTCGCGTAACGGCGAGCACATGGCCGTGTCATTGTTCGATACCACTGGCAATTACAACCTCTGCATCGCTGCCGAATCCGGTAAAGGCAAATCCTTCCTGACCAACGAAATCATCGTTAGCTACTTGACCGAAGGCGCGCAAATCTGGGCGATCGATGTCGGCCGCTCGTATGAAAATCTGTGTGAGGTACTGGAAGGCGATTTCGTCAAATTCACCCACGGCTCAAACATCTGCATGAACCCGTTCGAGATCGTGCAGAACTTCGAGGAGGAAGCCGACATGCTGGCCGGCTTGGTCAGCCAAATGGCGGCGCCGACCGAAAAACTCACTGATTTTCAAACCGCAGGTCTTAAGCGGATATTGAAGCAACTGTGGACCGAAAAAGCCCAAGCCATGTCGGTCGACGACATTGCCAAGCAACTCTGCGCCGAAACCGATCAACGCTTGAAGGATGTCGGCGAGCAACTGTTTCCCTTTACCACCCGCGGTGAGTACGGTCGCTATTTCAACGGTAAGAACAACGCCAAATTTGCCAGAGACTTTACGGTATTGGAGTTGGAAGAGCTCAAGGGCCGCAAGCATCTGCAACAGGTGGTTTTGCTGCAGTTGATCTATCAAATCCAGCAGGAAATGTATCTGGGCGAACGTAACCGGCCGAAGATCGTCATCATCGACGAAGCCTGGGACTTACTCACCGAAGGTGATGTCGCCAAGTTCATGGAACATGGCTACCGCCGGTTTCGCAAATACGGCGGTGCCGCAGTGACCATTACCCAGTCGGTGAACGATTTATACCGCAATGCGGCTGGCCGCGCGATTGTCGAGAACTCAGCCAATATGTATTTGCTCGGACAGAAAGCGGAAGTCATCGAAGGCATGAAACAGGATCGGCGTCTGCCACTATCGGATGGCGGCTATGAACTGCTAAAAACCGTGCACACCTTACCCGGCGCCTATTCGGAAATCTTCTTCATCACTGAAATGGGCTCCGGCATCGGCCGATTGATAGTTGACCCGTTCAAACGCATTCTGTTCTCCACCAAGCCCGAAGACGTCAATGCCTTGAAGCAGTTACGCCGGCAAGGTTTGAGTCTGGGTGATGCCATTCAACAACTCATCGATAGCCGCCAGTCTAAAACACGGGAGTTGAATCATGGACGCTAAATCACAATGGCTCAGCACTGTTTTAATCGCTGTCTGTCTGGGATGTCTCAGTGGCTGGTTGGCTGCGCACCAGCAATTACAACAGCCCTTAGAACGCTTGAATTTGGTCACACCGGTGTTCGTGCTCGATCGCGCCAAGCTGATACAAAGCATTCCACCCAATGCCAGCCAGGAACACATGGCCAAGATCGTCGATGACTGGCAGGGCCAGGCCAAGAAACTCAGTGATGCCGGTTATCTGGTGATCGATTCAACAGCGGTGGTGGCCGCACCGGAGGATGTCTATGTTCGACAAGCCGGACGCTAAGGATATGAAGAAGTCTCGGTTCCATTCGCCATCGTCGTACCGTGTCACTCGATCGACTTTAGGCCGCTTCCTACTCAAGGCAATACCGATTTTGTTGCTGGTATTGGCCGTCGAACGCTATATCGGCCAACGCTTTCTAATCGGCGGCGACGATCAAGTCGACCGCTGTTTGCCGGACAAATGGATTTATCTGATCGACACGCACAACAAAGACATCTGGCGAGGCGATTTGATTGCCTTTCGCGCCGAACGCATGGCGCCTTTTTTCAAGGATGGCCAGATCATCGTCAAAATCGCCGCCGGTGTTACAGGTGACACCATTCACGTCGATCCGCAGCACACCACGATCAACGGTGAACGGATCATCGACGGTTTGCCGCTGACGGAGAAACTCAAGAAGCCGGCTACCCGTTTTAACCGCCATGAAACGATTCCACCCGCCGCGTATTGGGTTACCGGGCAAACCGACAAAAGCTTCGATTCGCGTTATTGGGGTTATGTCTACGACCATCAAGTGATTGGGCGGGCCTATGCGTTGTTTTGAGCGACCCCAAATTCTTTGGTGTCAATTGGCGGTCTTTTTTTTCTGGTGGTTCGGTGTGCAAACGATTCAGGCTGAAGAAGCCTGGCTACTGCGTTCTCAGGCCATCTTGCAAGCACTGGAAGGCCAGCCTCGACCCGACTGGTTGTATGGTCAATCGGAACAGTTGGATGTAAAACGTCAGGCGCAACAAGTTATGGAAGCCTCGAAGGCGATCCAAACAGAGACGCTATCGACAACAGTGGCAAGTGGTCTGCCGACAACACCTTCAAACAAACCAGTCACACTAATGTTTGTGTCTTTCTCGCTGGGTGAATCCGCACTGAAAGGCATCTTTGAAGAAACGGCAGGCCGGGATGATGTGTTGCTGGTGTTTCGCGGCCCCAAGCCCAGCCAAAAACTGCCGGCACTGATGGCTGACCTCAAACGATTGCTGAAAAGCATCGATCCTCTGCCCAACATCGTCATCGATCCAACCCGTTTTCAGCGCCGGTCGGTGACGTCAGTACCGGACATTATCGTCGAACACGACGGTAACACCCGTTTACACGTTCGCGGCGTCAGCAGTCTGTCATGGTTGGACGAGCAGATCAAAGCCGGAAAACAGGGCGATTTAGGCACCTTGGGCGATGTCGCTGAGATTGCCGAAATTGATTTACTCGAAGAACTCAAACACCGGATGGCGGCTATCAACTGGAAACAAAAGCAGGAACAGGCCATGGCTCGATTCTGGGACCAACAAAAATTTGAAAACTTACCCACGGCTCAAGCCGATCGTGATCGGACGGTGGATCTGACCATCACCGCCCCGCGCGATCTGGCAGCGCCCAATGGTCAATTAATCATCCGTGCCGGACAAACCGTCAATCCGCTGGACAACATGCCATTTGGCTTATGCCTGATGGTGTTTGATGCCACGGTACCGGCTCAGGTCGAACTGATTCAACGTCAATCCTGCCAGGACAAAAAAGCGCGTGTGCTGTATTTGGCCACGTCTTTACCGCGTCAGGATGGCTGGGAACACTTGAAGACATTGGAATCCACACTGCAAACACCAATATATTTACTAACGCCGGATGTGCGCAGCCGTTTTCAATTGCAGCAGGTACCGGCAATTGTCGAACAATCCGGTAACCACTTAGTGGTTCATGAACGAAAACTGCCTGTCTCTTCGGGAGAGCGATCATGAAACGATTCGTTTTCCCTTGGGTTTTGGGAGGCTTGATAACACTGGCAACCCCGCTTTATGCCGACACCACTAATAGCGTCGATCCGTTGTGCTCGGACGCCGAACTGTGGTCCGGCAAACTGATCACTGATATTTGCTGGAGCTGTCTGTTTCCGATTCGAGCAGCCGGGGCGTCGCTGGGTGGTGGCAACGTACCGAGTATCGCGACTGATGAGAAGTTTTGTTTCTGTACCGACAGCATGAACATTCCGGAACTCGGTATGACCATGGGCTTATGGAATCCTGCTCGGCTGATCGAGATCGTTCGCAATCCCTGGTGCTCGCCGGCACTGGGCGGCCATAAGTTCAGTGCTTCAAATGTGCGATTGATCGCCACCACCGGCAAGGCCGACTTCGACGCCAGCGAGATGTCTTTTTTCAATTACCATTATTTCGCGTTTCCGTTGACCATTCTGCTGGATTTGTTCTGGGATGGCCGCTGCAACATTGATGGCTATCGGGATTTCGATTTGCTGTATGTCTCGGAACTCGATCCCACCTGGAATAGCGACTTGCTGGCGTTCTTCACCAGTCCGGAAACCGCGCTGTTCGCCAATCCGGTGGCCATTTCCGCGTGTGTCGCCGATACCGTGGCGGCAGCCACCGGCAATCCTTTGGATGCGTTGTTCTGGTGTGCCGGTGCTTGGGGGCATATGTATCCCTTATCCGGCATTTCGCCGACGAGTTACGGCACCGATCCGCGTATCACCAGTTTGTTGGCCACGCGGGCGACGGCAGCTTTACATCGACGCGGGTTGGCCTGGAAAACTTCAGGTAACGATGCCTTATGTGGTGGTTACATCTATCCATTCATCCCCAAATCGCAATACCGGCTATCGATGTTTTATCCAGTCGCCGAAACCGATTCCAATCACGCCATTGGCGAGACTACCTTCAAGTGGGGCGCGGGACGGACTTATCCAGGGCCGGGTGAAGATCATCTCTACCTGCTGTGGCGTTGGCAGGACTGCTGTGTGGGGCTGTGATGGGCGTTAGGGCGTTATTCGAACCGCAACGTTGCTTGACGCAGATACTATCAGCGATTTTATGCGTGACACTGGCCTGGACACCGTATGGTGTTTCCTGGGCGGATGCGATTCAGGCAGCTGGGCGCGATGGTCAACAAGTCGGACAGCAAGTTCTGGGCGGTTTTGCGTTTCCGGTCGATACCGGCACCGGCTCACTGACCTTGAATCCAGGGACGGCTCAGGAGAGCGCCATTTCAATCGGCACGCTGTTTCCGGATACCAATAGCGCATCAACCACGACCAGCGATTTTGCTAATCTCTACGGCAACAATCCCGGAACGATCGCAGCCGGGTTGGACGCACAGACCGCCCTGAACAGCGAAACCAGCTTCACCGGTGAAGCCTATCGCACCTTGATCGATAATGCTCACCAGTCGCACCCAGACTTACATGCCGATCCGCTCTGGCAAAACGGCGATCAGGTGTTTGCCGATTTTACCCCATGGGCACAATCTTTCTCAGACTGCACAACCACCACGACCCAAACCGACACTCTGCAATCGGTGCGAGTGCCGGATTATCAGCTGTGTCTGCGGCAACCGACGGTACCGCAAATTTGTACTGCAACCCACGAGGTCAGGGTCGAGCCGTTGTTGACGTTTGTGTCGGGCACTGGCGGCTTGTCAAGTTGCGGCCCTGGTTGTCTGGATGTGTATATTGGTCGGGTGGGCGACAATTATTGGTCCGCCGGTTGCGGGGTATTTACCTGGCAGGTGACCTACAACGTACTGCATCCCGAAGCCATTACCAGTGCGCGTCTGGAGCATGTGGTGTACGACGATCAAACCCGCTTGTTTTTCGCTGGCAATTTGATTTACACCGGTGCCAGCGGCTGGGGAGCCTGCGAATTGGGGCAAAGTTGGGTGGAGTATCCCAATCGGGATGTCAGTCATGCCTTTACCAGCAGCGGACACAAAGTCTTCCAGCAAACCACCATCGTAGGAGGCATGGGCGAAGGCTATGCCCGGATTCGCTTGCGTTACGACCTGTCGAAACTGATCACCCAGGACGAATGGAGCTGGAGCGGACCCAATTGCCAGAATCTGGCCAATGCGGTTAGCGATGGCATTTGTCAGGCCGGCAGCCAATTGAGTTGTACTAGCGATCCTGCCAATGCTTTGGGTTGTTACGTCGATCCGACTTCGCAAGTCATGGTCTGCGGCTCGGATTTGGCGCAAGCCCCAGTGGCCAGTTCGACCGGGATTCGAAATACTTGCATGAATATTCAAGCCTCAGGAAACTGCGATCTGAATCAGTACGGCCAATGCTGGACCGATACCGCCGGTACCCACTGCTTGGAGCCGCCGGCTAATGGTACAACTACGAGGAATTGTTCGACTTTGGAAACCCAAGGCTGCTCGTTCATCAAAAGCCAATGTACCAGTGTACTGGCCTCAGGCACTTGCTGGGACAGTGTCGATACCTACGACTGCGGGCAAACAGTGGGTATTCCCGGTATTCAAAGCAATACCCAACAACAATGCGCTGGGCCGATACGCTGTATGGGAGAAGAGTGCATTACCGTGAATCGCACACAGAGCGAGGATTTCAGCAAGGCGGTCGCCTTACTCAATAGCGCCCAGCAAATGGCGATGGATTTACATTGCGATTACGCCAACGCCGATTTGCAGCAAAAGGATCCGACTACCTGCCAGGTATTTCAAGGCAAACCGGCCAGTTGCAAAATGGTCGGCGGCGCACTCAGTCTGGTTGATTGCTGCGAAACACCCTCAGGTGCGATGGGGCTGGGACGTTACATTGATTTGCTGATTACCACCAGTCAGATGGACGGTGCAGTGATGGCCATGGACAGTACCTCGGCGATTCGCGGCGCCTGGGAAACCATGCGCACCCCGTTCACGTTGGCCGGCGATGCCTGGAACAGTTTTCAGGCGGATTTTGCCTCGACGGTGAATGACTTGGTCGGTACCGACATGCTCAGTACCAGCGATATTGCCTCGCAAGGCTTGCTCGACTCGCTCAAAGGCGAATTGATGAAATCCGTGGCGGAATGGATTGGCCAGACCTTTGGCCAAGCGGCCGGCAATGCGCTGTTCAGCGCCGGTGGCCAGGCAGCCTTTGATGCTGCCGGCAATCTGACACCTGCCGCGCAATCCGGTGGTGTGCAATTAGGCGGTGGTGCCGCTTTTGCCGGGCAACTGCTTAGCACATTGATGGCCGCATACACCGCCGTGATGATCATCATCATGATTATCCAAATGGTCTATTCCTGCGAGGAACCCGAATATGAACTGGCCGCCAAAAAACAACTGAAAGTCTGCAAGGATCTGGGTACCTATTGTGAAAGCAAGGTATTGGGCGTTTGCATAGTCCGCAAGGAAAGTTACTGCTGCTACAACTCGCCACTGGCCAAAATCCTCAATGAACAAATCAAACCGCAGTTGGGCATGGATTTCGGTACGCCGGAAAGTCCCAGCTGTACCGGCATCAGAGTTGCAGACCTGGATCGCGTCGATTGGACTCAGGTCAATCTGGATGAATGGTTGGCAATTCTGGCGCAGACCGGGCACTTGCCATCCGCCGCCAATGCCGCCTCCATGCTGAATCTCGATCAAGTCACCGGAACGGGCAGTCGACTCAATCCGCAAAAATACGGTGCGGCCTCCAGTGGTCGACAGGATACCTTAACCCGCACCCAAGGCCGCATGACTGATCTGGATGTCCCCACTGTCAAACGGCAGTCTGAACTGGAGGGTTGGGGAATGGGACCATAGCCACAAAGCTTTACATTGGGTATTTCAAGTTTCGAGGACATCCCAAATAGTCCCAGCTTCAATGATTGTCGCAAACTGTCCTCCATTAAATCCATCAGGATAGAGATTATCATCGTGAATCTGTTCAAAAACTGAGGATAGTGCATCTCCACAAATCTTTGCAAAGTCATCTTTTATGACAGTGCTAGAACCATGTTTAGTTTTTTCGGTATCGATAGCTTGGTGCAAATCCCGCAATAAATGACGTTCATTTCTAAGCGCAATGATAACTTCCTGAAGCGAGACTTTTAAAAATCCCTCGAAATATTCATGATCATGCTCTATTGAAGTATCGATAATCCAGAAATGTGTTTGGATCTGATTGGAATTTCGCCCAAATACCAGCGCTGACAATGTCGGATCCGTCGTTAACTCCTTGGTCACCCATGTACTTTTACGTTTTAGTTGAAGAGCCGCTTTACGGAGAGTATTCGTTCTATGCAGCCAGGCATCGTGATGTGTCTTGCGAATGTAGCCAGACTTTATTTCAAAAACAAATAAATGATCATCACGTAAGCAAATTAAATCGATTTCGCCGACTTCTTCACTGGAGTCACGTGGTGGGTTAAGGTTTCCAACCACTTTAAAACCAAATTCTGTAAATGTTTCTGCCAGCCTCTTCTCTATACGATTGGTTTCCAGATTAAGTTCCTCCCGATTTCTGCCCAATCGCCGTAAATTGTTAACAGCGGCAGTCGCATTATTTTGAAACGCAAACATCCAGGGAAGTTCGAAAAGATAATTGCCAATTTTCAAAATAGGCCTTTCATGTAATTCGGGTTTCAGGGCATGTTCATGCTCACGTAATTGCCGTGATAAGTCTTTAAGATCGTTTGACCAAAAATCGAGAATGGCTTCGGTCATTTGCTTGTTACCGTTTGGGTATTCCTCGCTGGAAGTCCAGTTACAAATTCTGGCAATCTTTGCCTTACGCTCAGCAAAAGTAATCGGAAATCGAATTTCGCCTTCAACCAATCCCGCAAAGGAAAACACAGTCAATGCCGTCAACCAGTCTCCGGCCAGTTCGAATTCACGGCAATAGGGAAGAATGTATCCGTGCTTGTAAAAAGCGTGCATCAATTCGATTGTCAGCAATGTCCGCAATAAATCGACTTTGACGCCGCCCTCGGTTGTGAAATGATCGTCGAGGCCATAAATTTCAGTCAGCTCAAGTTTGGTGCGTATAGCGGATATCCAGGCAAACCGATTACTTTCTTCATTTTCTGGGGTGCCAAAGCGTTCAAAGGCAAGGCCTAGCTTGATAAATTCATCAATCGACCTGAAATGCCAGTACTGATGTAATCGATCAAGTTTCTTACCGTTCCGACCCCATTCATACCCTTCCTGATTTACCCGCGGAAATACAATCAGCTTTTCATTTTCAAAGCGAATGTCGTAATCATCATCGAAACAAAAATTCTCGATGGTTTTACCTACAGATTCATTAAATTGCAGATAGGCGTCAACGAGGCGTTCAAATGTCTCTAGATAGAACAGACATTTTTCGGCTACCCTAGCCGTGGAATGAGATGGAAACAGTAACGAAGCCATATGTTTTCGAAGCGATTCGCCGATGATTCGCTCCGATATAAAAAAATCATTTTGTCCACTGGCTTTTAGCTTTGAAACGAGTATTTGATTGAGGGCATCAGACATTTCCTCAAAGGCATCCCGACTAGCCTCGGCAAGATCCTTTTCAAATTGATGAGGTCTCAATTCATGTTGTCCCTGGTTGTAAACAATATGTTTAAATGCGAACAAGCTTGCATAGACCAGCGTTTCTAAGGGCGTTAAGCGTTTCAAGTCGGCTTCAATCAACTTTATCGCGTCCTTAAATCTGTGGTTCTCTTCTTCGAGAATTTCACATGCTTTAATAAAATCAGATAGGTCAACTGCGTGGCCCAGATCAAGCGCAACGATTTCCTGCCAACGCATTGACTTTGGCGACAAAAACACCTGGGAATAGCGAATAGCTCGCCGGAGTGTTACGGGTGCCGTGAGAACTAAGTGTTGCAACCAATTAGGTCTGGTTACTTTGTTTTGCTGAAGATAACGAGCCAAAGCCAGGGCGAAGGTTTCGTCTGCAAAAATATCCACGGAAGCGTGATCCCAAAAAGCGGCCGTCCAAAAATCATGATCTCGATCAGCAACACTTAAATTTCGCTTACCGGCTTTGGCCGGCTTTCCATCCAGGTACCGGTGAGTCAATTTGATAATCGCTTCAGTCGCGGATTCACTACTTTCGGTTAAGCGTAGAAAACGTTCTTGATAAAGATTGGGGACCGGCTCTGTCATCATCTGGTTAATACTGATCTGGATTAGGCGGGGTGCATTTTCAGCGACGTGTTATCGACCAGCCAATGCTCCTGAACGATGCCTGCCTGATGCAATTTCATCAGCTGCCAACATGCTTGGATGATGGGATAGCGGGTATCGGACAAAGCATTGCGGCAACCGGCGAGCTGTTTTTCATAGAGTTTATGATTGGTTTTGCCGTAGTCTTTAAAATAAAACGCCAACTGCGCCATGTCCGGCGCAATCAAACCGGCAAAGCTTGGAAAAGACTGGGCGATGCTCAGGCCTTTCGGATCCAGGTCGCCCATCACCCAGACTGGCAAAGGGTATTTCTCAATTAGACCCAATACCGTACCAGCCTGATACACCTGATCGCCCCGAAACACCACTAACGGTTCGGTCGACGCTGCCAATTCATCCAGATTCATCGCACTCAACTGATCGAAACACCGGTAATTTTCAACGACCCAGATGCTTTGATGTTCAATGCTGGTGATGTTGTCTAGGGCTATATCGCAATGGCTGTGGTCCGGCAGTCGATATGCTTCACCGTTTAGCTTGAGCATCCTACCCTGCAAGGGTTTCATGGCCAGTCGGCTTTTTTTCACCGCTTGCCCCGCTAGCTTTTCATCGATGGCAAGCGTTAACACCTGCTCGCGCTGCATGGTGGAAAACTCACCCATTCCCACTTGCTGCAGATCAATGCCGGTGATTTTATTAACCAGCTCACTCAATTCCTGTTTGTCGGCGCTGGTCAGATGCAGCTTTTTGGCTTGGGTGAGGCCAATATTGTATTCACGGTGAATAGCCTGCCAGGTTTGATTGAGCGGAAAAATCTCTTGCTCGCTGGTAATTGCGCGGGCAATCACGCTCAGCCAGGTTTTATTCATCGCTCACCCGCTTGGCAGCACAATACGATGTCACAAATCTTCTTATTGCCGGTAAAGCCTGTCCCTTGGCCTACCTCCCGCCATTCGACTTGCAGGGACTTATGTTGCTGTTTCAAGCATTCGTTCATCACGCACGCCAACCAGATGGTAGGCTCGATATCATTGGCGAATACTTGTTGAAAAGCCAGTGCCGATAAGGGTCGACCGGCTTGCTGCCGGACTTTGGCCATATAGGCCGCCAGTTGCCGACGGTATTTAGGGACCTGCAAAGTCTGCTTTTCTGTTGGCGTGAGGTTAATCGAATTCAAACGCCTTTGCTTTTGTTTGGCTAACAAGGCGTCGCTATCGATACGAATCTTCTGGGCAATCTCGACCAGTTCCTGCTCCACGGCATGATCCAAGGGATCGGCATGTGCGGATAGTGCTAAAGGCTGGATACGATTCCAGTGTTGCGGAATCTGATCGTGCTCGCTCCAATCGAGCGGCTGGTAATCGGGGTTTTGCCGTAGATAAAACGCAAAGCCCTGCACCAGTTGTGCTCTTACTTCGATCTGCCGTAGTTCGAACAGGAAAATTTTGAGTTTATCGAGAATGTCCTGCAGTCGCTGTTGGTACTTCGGCAACAGTCTGAGTAATTGCCGTTCCAGCAGTTGATGTAACTCCGGCTGCTCTTCGACATATTCCAGTAAAAATTCCGGTTGCAAGGCGCTGATGGCATTGACCAGTTTCTCTAGGCGGGCAATGTAAAAGCTGTTTTGCTTTTGCTTCTCTGCCAGGGTGCGGACATTGGCAAAACGGCTGTTGACCAGCATTAACAGGTAACTGGTGTTCTCCTCCAGATTGTCGGCCAAATCAAACACCAGCCGTTGGATTTCCAGCAGGTAATGGTCGACATCATCCAGCCGATTTTCCCGCCAAGCATCCTGATACAACCCAATTTGCTGCTCCAGGGTATCAATCCAACTCGACAGATCGGTATCTAGCCGGCGGATCCGGTCGCTACTCAAGGCACTATCCAGAAACTGGCTCAAGCGACCGGCGATACGAAAGCCATCGTCGCCGTGATCGACCAGTACTTTAAATTGCTTGAGTTGATTGAGTGTGCGTTGGTTTTGGCTATCGGAATAAATGGTGCCGTTGAAATAGGCTTTGGCGATCAAGTCGCTATGATTGGCCAGTGCCTTGAACAGCCTTTCCAGACTTTGTTCGGCCTGACTCAAAACAGGCTCTCCTGAGCGACGTCATCTTCATCCTGGGCAATCGGCAATTGCTCATGTTCTTTGATGAATTGCAGCGCTTGATAGAAATAATCCAGCTTACCGGTCACCTGATAAATCAGCGTATCGCGGTTGGACAGATGCAAATAGCCCCATTGATCCAAGGTCTTCAGCAGTTTTTCCAGACGGCTTTTCACGGCATCGTCAGTACAGACAAAATCTTTGAAGCGGCTAAAGGTTTGCAAGCGATCAGCCAAAGCCTGATTACTCTCGATGACCTGTAATAGTGCCCCAAAACTCAGTGTATCGCCGGGTGACAAGGCAGTGTCGCGATGCAAACAGGCCATCATCATCTCCAGCCACTCCACGACCGGCTGCAATTCCACCCGAAATTGTTGAAATATCCGTTGAATATCGCGGCGGGCGCCGGCGTCGATCTGTCGATAGGCGGCAAAATACGCCAGTCCGTTCTGAGTCTTACTCAGACGGTATTGCAATCGGCTCAAGAATTCGTCAACTTGTTGTGCCTTATCAGTCTGCTGTAAAAATCGAAAGCCGGTTTCGTCGCTGATTTCGCAAATGAACTCGCCTTGCAGCAAGCGCTTTAGTAACACATCAAACATCAGCTAGCTCCCGCACCATGGGCGCCAATTCCGCGAGATAAGCGTCATCGATTTCCATCTCCACCAATTCACGCTGGCCAACCACCTGATATCGGTTTTTGAACAATCGCAGAACATCGGGGTCTGGGTCGGGAAATGCCGACAGCAAGGTGATGCCGTTATTACTGAGTAATTCCAACAACAGCTCGATATTGACCTGGTGTAGTTCCTTTAACTCATCCATCGGCCAGATAATGTTCAAGGGTTGGTCCTTGCGGATCATGTTGACCAGAGCAATAAAAAATACGCACAAAATCAGATACGACAGGCCGTGACTGGAAATTTGCTGCAACTCCTCGGCATGGGTTGCGCGTTTGCTACGGCCGTTTTCGCTGACTATGATTTCCAGTTCCAACAAATTGACCAGTTTCATTTCCACCCGACCTTTGCCTGGCATCTGTTCCGCCACCAAGCGCACCATGTCAGCAAAGGCCTCACCGGGCAACCGGCCATCGCCGTTACGGTTCCAATCATCGTATTGCTTGGTAAAGGCGACGATTTGAGGCCAATAGCCCAAAGTCTGCACTTTTGAGGTCAAGCGCCCCTGGATACTTTCGATTTTATCGAAACGGATGTTGCTATCGATGTGTTTGGCCAACCGTCTTGATAGCGAGTCTATGCCGCGATCGAAATGTTCCAACGCTTGTTGATAATTCCGGATTACCGCGCCAAACAGATTGGCCTGATTAACTAGTAAACTGCGTAGATCCTGGTGAGCACTGTCGTACCAATTCAAGATTGGCGATAGCCAGGCCGTTTCATCGCTGTCCAGGCCCAGTTCATTCTCCTGACTAGCATGATACTGGGCTGGACCGGTGCCGGGATATCGGGCTAAGGTCTGTTTCAAATGCCTCAGTTTGGCCAGCAGCAGGCGACGCTGGCTTTTATACGACTCGTTCAAGCTACGATATTCGTTTTGTAGCAGAGCCAAGGTGTGCGATTCGTCAAAACTGATGACGTTAGCTGCGTAGCGAGCATAGGGTGTGCAATCGTCCAGTAATTGCTCCAGGGTTTTCAATTCCTGCGTCAATTTCTCAAGCGACGCGGACAGTAGATCCATCTCGGCTTTTAATGCTTTGCTGTGCTGTTGATAATGGTGCTTGGCGGCTTCGTACTGTGCCTCGGTTAGTCGGTGTTCTGCAGTTAGTTGGCGAATCGCATTGCTCAGCTGAGGGTAGCCAGACCAATGCAGTTGCTCCCAGCGACGATATTCGCTGACTGTTTCAGCGGCGGCTTTGGCGGCTTGCATCTGCTTTTTCAAAGTATCAATTCGGGTCTCAAGCTGTTGCAAGGCCTCGACATCGATTTTTCGGGTTTTCAGACTGTTCAGTCGTTGCTGATCGAGTTCTTGAAGGGCCTGTTGCTCTTGGCTTTTTAGCACTGAAATGTCTTGCCGGATATGCTCGACTTGTTGGCCGGCAACCTGTTTGGTTCGGGCGATAACCGCGTCGAGTTCAACAGCCAGCTGCTTTTCCTCGTGTTGTAATTGCCGTTTTAAGCCCTCTAATTGTTGTTTGATATCCGCCAAGGCTTGCTCGACAGCCGTTTTTTCGGCCTGTAACTGCTGCGCGCGCTGGCGTTTGCTGTTTTCAATCTGCAGCTTCAAAGAGCCTAGTTCGCTTTGAATAGCCTTCAAGCCGGTTTGTAGGCGACCCTGCTCGCTTTCGGCTTGTTGGAGTTGCTTGCGGAGTTGGATATCAGTCTTTTTCAAAGCCATCAATTGCTGGTCGGCCTGTTCGTCCAAGCCGGCCAACTCGCGTAAGCGGTGTTCATGCTCAGCCAGCACTGCGCGGATTTGCTGTTCATCGGCCGCCAAATCCGCCGGCAACACCTCCAGGTTTAACGACACCCCGTACAATCCGGTCGGCTTTTCCACTAACGTCGGCTCAAGGTCGTCACGTAGCAACAATTCTGGATTAATTACCTTGGCGATGTCCTGCGCCCAGCCGGGTTGATGCTCACGTAGAAAACGCAGCAAGGTATCGGCTTCGATATCCAACTGCCGTTTTAATTGATTAATCGCCTCCTCAATGGTTTGTTTCTCAGTCTGAAAACTTGCTTTTTGTTTCAGAGCATCCTCAACCGCCTCTTGATTGGCTTTGATACGTTTGTTGATACCTACGACTTCGGTTTTGGCCTGATCCAATTGCTGTTGCAGACTCTGTTGAAGTTCCAGTTTGGCTTCGCGGGTTTGGATTAGTACCGGATCAGGCTGGATTTGGGCAATCTGTGCGTTCAGCGCCCCCAACTTTCCCTGAACTTCGCCGGCCGCTCCGTGTAGTTTCTCTTGTTCGCCATTATTCTCGGCTCTCATTTGTTCTCGGGCCTGGTTATGTTCCGCACGATGTTTGGCCTCATCTTGGCTTGCCTGTGCCTTGACCTCATCGATCTGCCGCTCATGTTGGTGCCGCTGTTCGGCGTAAGCTTTCTCGGTGTCAGCCTTGATCGCGGCAAATTGGGCGTTGATGTCCTGCACTTCAGAGGTCAGTTGCTCATAGTGCTGTTGCTCCCTGGCCAGATTGTCGGAGAGGACAGCCCGTTGCTCGGCCTGACGAATACTCAGCTGTATTTCTTTGGCGTCCCATTCGGCTTTTTCTTTGTCCAGTTGGGTTTTCTGCTTCTCCTGGCTGCTTAGCTCGGCTCTTTGTTGGGCAAGAGCCGATTGCATTTCAAGTTCCTCGGCTTCCCAAGCAGTCTTCAAGGTTGTCAGTACTTGTTCGGCTTGTGAAAGTTGTTCTTGTTGCCCTTGCTGTTGCTGGCGATACCGCTCCTTCAACAGTAATAGGCGCTTGTAAAGTTCACCGAATCGGCTTTTAAATTGTGCCTGTTCAGCCGCAAGCTCACTGAGTTCTGCGGCCTGTTCCCGCTCGGCTTCGCTGTGTTGGTAGGCCCGGTATTCCTTGTGCCAATCCTCTAATTTATCCATGGAGACATCCAAGGCAATGGAATCGCGGTTTTCGTCGATACAGTTGACCAACATTTCCCGCAAGTCGGCAAAATCGGTCGAACGTTGGAGCATGCCGGAGACGATTTTTTCGATGTCCTTCAGTCGCCGCCCGGCACTACCCTGACAAAAGCTATAACGGGCAGTCAAATTGCGCAATTCCTGACCCTTGCTATGCGGCAGGTTTTGAATCACCGTGCGATAGTCGCTGCAGGACGTCAGCTGATTGCTGGAATTAATTTGACGTTTGTCCAAATGCCGTTTCAGATCGCGGCAGGAAATCGGATAGCAAGAGCCATCCGTTCGAGTTTCCAGAAAATCGTCACGATCAAAGCCCTTATCGACGAAGCGATAGCAAAGACCTTCTTCATTGAGTGAGGCATAGATCACTACCAGGCAAACTTGCTGATCCCGGCGATACTCGAAAATGATGTAAGACGACTCATTGGGCAAATAATGCTTGGCAAAGCTGTCGGTGACTTTACTTCTCGGCACCAATCGCCCAGGTCGTTCGCCAAAAAACAACGGGATCAATCGTAGCAAGGTGGTTTTACCAGCACCGTTGACACCGTTCAGGTTGGTGTGCCCCTCCAAGCGAACTTCTTGTAACGTGCCCGGTTTATAGGAGTCGATCAAAATCAGCCGAATTAATGCAAAACTTCCCATCAGTTACCTTTTTGACTATACAAGTTTCCTTGATTACCTCTCAAACGAACTATCCAAAATCGACCAGTCCATCCAGGGAAAAGAGGGAAGTGGCGGCGTCATCCTAATTTGAAAATCAGTTACCTCAAATTCACTGAACCGCGTCTTTCAGGCCTTTGCCGGCTTTGAACGATGGCAGTTTAGCCGCTGCAATGGTAATCGCTTCGCCGGTTTGCGGATTACGTCCGCTGCGTTCGGCACGTTCTTTCACTTCAAATGTACCAAATCCGACTAATGCCACAGAATCACCCGCTTTCAGTGCCGACTGGATGGACTGGGTAATACCGTCCAATGCACGACCCGCGTCGGCTTTGGTCAGGTTAGCGTGGCTGGCAATGGCGTCAATAAGTTCGGATTTGTTCATTTAATAATTTCCAAAGAGTTTCAAAAACAGACTGTTCTACCATTAAGTTGATCGGGATTATTACCAATATTTGCAGTATCGACCAAACAAGAAAGTGCAAAAGAGCAATACTCCAGATATCAATACTTCCACAAATAACAAGGCATTTTTCTGTTGTTTATAACGTTTGTCGAGTTCGCCATACATTGGCATTAATTTAGTAGCCAACGCGGCATGTTCAACGGTCAATTTTTCTTTCAATTCACTTATTTCATCATTAATGGCTTTCAAGCTATGACGTTGATTCCTTAAAAGCATATTCATGAAGCCCGTGAATATCAAGGCTCCAAACCAAAGAGCCCAGTTTTTTAAAGAATCTCCCGCTTTCTCGTCCATCTGAGACCCCACTAACAGCAGCGCAGCAGGAACGGCTAATAACTGATTTTGAATCTCTGCAAAAACCTTGTTCAATTTCAGTGTATATTCCAAGCGATTCTCTTGAACCTCTTCACGCACTTTCTCAAAAGAAAATCCAGCAACATAAAGTTGGTAGTTATCGCGAGCCCTTCTTTTCAGTTCGTCAAAAACCGTAAGCAAATGCCTAAATCTCTCCTCAAAAGGTACATTTTTCAGCATTTCCAACAGCGCAGACTTGAGAATACTTTTACGCTGTTCTGTATGAGCATCGTCAACGATAAATTCGTTACGCAAGCTGTTTAACTCAGAAAGCTCTCTAAGGTCGGCTGCCTCATATTCGATAATTAACTCAAATTTCTCCTTGACCATGAAAACTAACGCAAGACGACCAGCACTAGGCTGAGAAACATCGGCTATCTCTTCCAGCAATTTTATTAAATCGAAAACTTGAGAATATTTTTCGGCAAATTGATCCTGATTGGCATCGACAGAATAGAAATTTGTTTCTAAGACGAAATATGACTTTGGCTTAGCAAAACGAAAGTTATGATGTTGTAAAAACTCGTCCCAAGTACTCGCAAAAAACATCTCGGGTAGGCGTGGTAACGCAACCTCGCTAACTTTAAATGGCTGACCAAGCGCTCGCTGTTCATCAAAGGCTGTTGGCAGTATGTAATGGCCATCACCGTCTAATTTCCTCAGAGCTGCAAGAGTTTCAGCCGTAAGACTATCGACACGACCATTAAGTAACGCATCCGCCACGATGGGTGCCGTCAATTCTCGGCATAGTCTCACAACCAAATCAAGTTGGGTCATCGTTTTCAGTTGATGTTGGATTTAAGCGTTGTTTAAATTCCAAAGGCAAATCTTTGATAATCAGCGTTTCCGTAATGTCATCATAGATGACACGTGAGCCTAGAATCGACTCTTCGAAATCCAATGTCAACTTTGAATCCTTAATCCGATGGCGTCGCAAACTGCGGTATATTCGACTATTTGGTTCAAAGCTATCTCCAAGCGGATATTCTTTACTCGTGACAAACTCAGAGAAGCTAGCAGGTTGTTGGTCGTCGAGCCGCATAGACAATGCATCCAAACTAATGCCTTTCTTTTCTTTGGTGCATTCGACACAGTACGCATGAACCCTCTGACGTATTTCTCGCGCCTTATCAACATCAAATTGCTTCTCTTCGCAATAATCCCTGACTACCTGGAGTAAAAGCTTGGTTTGCTCGGCCGATTCGGTTAATTCGGTGACGCCAAGAAAATCGCGAAAATAATCCGTAGCACTTTTACTATCTTCACCACTACGCCGCTTTTTAATAAAGGTCACGTATCGATCTTTTCCTTCCTTCCATGCCGTTATATTAATTCTGGCAGCCTCGTGAAGGTGGTCAATGTCGAAATTGACCGTTTTATTAATTGTCAGCGTGGTATCGTCGATACCTGTACCAGCCTTTAATTTGAGCGATACAACGAACATGAAATCCTGGCCATTTTCCTGGTAACGAGCAAAAAATAGATAGCCCCCAGTGGCAAGAGGTGCGCCGTCGATTGCTTTTTGGTAGCAGGTTTTAAGTCCCAGTGTAAATGCCCCAAGTCCCCGTTGGTCCGCCAAGTATTTATCGAGCAAATCCGGAAAGGGGTAAGCAACCTCACCGATTATGAAGGCACCATAACCACGAGTCATGGTTCGATTAAACACATCTCGAATCCCACCCACCAAATTTTGTAGATTGTCTTCATTTGGTAAGATCTCATCCCGCATTTTAGCTACCGACGGTTTGTGCCTGTCCTTATCAAACCGATGGACGATTGCTTCCTGAATAATCATTTATATGCTCCAACGAATATTAATTCCAATAACTGGATTTGGCCTAAATTAGCTGAAAGGCGATTAGTATCTTAATTCGAACAGGCATCTTCGAATTTGCCAGACAGCGACAGGCAAGTCGTAAAGAATTAAGGCCCATTCCTAACTAAACCAGGCACTAACAACCCAGACCCAGTTTGTTACGACAATTTGATCCAGTTACCACAACCCCAATTCCTGATAGCGCTCCCGCTTAGCTTCCAACTCTGTTGATTCTCTGGTCACACGCAGGGCATGTTTTAAGTAACCGACAGAAGCAGAATAATCACGCATTTGCTCGCAAACTTGAATTAGCCGGATCAAAACCTGTGGTTTACTCGGAGACTTACGATTTATTGTCTCTAGCGTTTCACGTGCTGCAGGGAAGTTGGCTTCCAAACCAAATAATGTTGCCAGCAAGAAATCCAGTTCTAACGATTCGCCATCCAATGCTATTGCTTCCTTTAAGAGTACTTTCACTCGGTCAGTTTTTCGGAGGGACAAGAACGTCTTGATAGCTAGCAACCGTATCGCTTTGAAATCGGCGCCTTCAATATTGCTCTTGTATTCGCGATCAAATGTTTCTTCAAACTCAAACAACCTATTTGAACGATATAGTGAATTAAGATGTTGAAGTAACGCGTCAAAGTCATGAGTGCGGGCAAACTCTGCCCCCGCTATCTTCGCCGCCTTCAGGTAATCCTGGGCCTCCAGGGCTTCAATTACTGAAGTTGACCAATCAGTAATGGCATGTCCAATTGAAAATGAAATTGCGTATTGCGGGTTATTTAGTTGGTGCTGTCTCGCCAACTCAAAAGCGGAGCTCAGGGTTTCAATATCAGGGTATCGGTCCGATGGCTCTCTTGCCATACAGCGAAGAATTAATTCGTCAACTGAGGCGACGATATTGGCGTTGATTTCGCTTGGACGCTTAAATGGTGCATGGCGCCGCACTTGGGACGGCGTGTCATGGGGAAGCTGTCCTGTTAGTAGCTGGTACAGAAGGACACCAAGACTGTATATATCACCTCTCAGCAATTCTTCAAACGACCCTTTACGCGATACGCTATCCGAGAATTCGGGCGCGGCGTACAAAACTGTGCCGCCATTTTCTCTGGTACGGACATAAATTTCCTCTGGCAGCGCGGAGCTTCCAAAGTCGGTTAACTTCACCAAATCTGCTGCACCCACTAAAATGTTGTGCGGCTTTATATCACCATGCGATATGGGTGTAGGCAACGCCGCTAGAAATCCGACTGCATCAAGAACTTGAGCGTACATTCCAAACAGACGCTCGAATGTGTTACCAAAGTGTTGATTCCTTTGCTCCAGTTTTTGAGCGAGGCTTTGGCTTGGAAAATACTCCATCTCAATAAAGAACCATTCGTTCTCTGGTGGAATTCGCCCCATATCGAAAATGCGAACAATATTGGGATGGGCATCTATTGTCAGAAGTTCTTTGCCCTCTGCGAGCAGCCGATCATCTTTTGTTAGGTCCTTAGGTATCTTTACCGCTACGATCTCGGCGTCATGTAGTCTTTCGGCCCGCCACACCCAGCCATGACTGCCATCACCCAGACATTCCAGCAAAAGATATTTGTCGCCCAAACGTTTGTTGGTGCCGGGCAAAAAATGCGCAGACTTTATATTCACAGCAACCTCTCACAACGGATCTGTTTCAGAAGCAAAGTTCCACTGCGTTCAATCTCAAAAATAAACCGGCTAAACAGCACTGTTGTGTTACGTATTGCCGGCACCTGCGCGCCAACCGACGATTTAAAGCCTTGGCGACATCTCTGCAGAAACAATTCTTTGTTAGGTGCTGAGACAACTCCTTTACTCCATGCCGAAAGAATCAGCACCGAAGGGATATCTCCCCATCGCATGGAGGCCTCAAGTAGATTGCAAAGTTTTTCGTCGAGTTTTTTTTGTCCTCGATCAGTTCCATCGAAGCGCTCGAATTCAATTAACACATCCGGTGTTCGCTGAGAACGATTAAACCAGGTAGAGTCGGAACGAATATCCGCACCATGCGTCATGGGCACAGGACACTCCGTTACAGCCATAAAGCCAAGCTCAGAACCAAGCTCATTCCAGGCACTGCAGCCAAGACTGTGAACCAAGACATCTTGGTCGCGAACCCCCCAGTTGCTTAACATTGGGAAGCTGCGATCAACGAAATCCAGCGATGACATTTCAGTGCAGATAAGTGCTGGAAGATCAGTCACCAAAACTTCCCCACACGCGCAGAACCTCGGGTGATTCACCGCCGTGAATCAGAGCTTTACCGCCAACTTTGACCAAAAGCGGTGCGGGAATCGATCGGCCACATACCAACGCCTCACCGGTGGATAGATTGGGTAACTCATCCAAATCGGCCTTGCTCACCATGTCGGATGCCTTTGCAATGAAACGCTGATCATCGGGGTTCTTCAGTCGCATGGTGATCAGGGTGTTGCACTGCGAAGTCACGTCCGCATCCAGTTTCGATGGCCGTTGACTCACAATCGCAAAACCAACGCCAAATTTTCGGCCCTCGCCAGCAATTTTTTTGATGATACGGTGGCTAACGGCATTTCCACCGGCGGGAGCAAAATTGTGTCCTTCCTCATAAACCAGAAAACAAGGACGGAGTGGATCAGTCTTACTAGAAGCCGCTCGCAGAATCTCGCTAGAGAGCAGTGCGCAGATGACCTGTTTGGCCGTATCACTCAACCCTTGAAGATCAATGACAACAAGCCGGCCTTGCTTATTCGAAGGACGTCCGACCATTTTGTAAATGTCGGTAGGCTCAGACATAGCGGCTGAATAGAAACTCTGCGCCTCATTAAGTACCCGCGACAATTTCATTGAGGTCACCGCCGCACTGCGACCGTTCAACGCTTTGCCTTCGGCTTCAGATAGGTCATCCCATTCCCTTAGTTCATCAATGCCGTCTCCCAATAGGTGGCGAAGGCGATTGATGTCTCGCGGCTCAGTCTTATCAGCCGTCCGCCAATAACGGAGAGCAACATCAAGGACCCGCTGCTGTGGCTCGGTTAAGCCGGGCAGAATTTCCGCAACATCGTCCATTTCAAAGTGATCGAACTGCAAGGCAAGTTGGGTGTTTTTTCCGGCATACTTGTGTTTAAACGAATCGTTTTGCGGCGTATAAACCTGAATCCCTGCTCCAGCATTTTGCAAGCGCTCTAATGTATCGCGGATTTTGGGAAGTACAGTCCGATCGCGACTATCTTCAGCCTCAGTAAGACCATCGGAAAAATTCAATGTCCCCTTGGACAGAGCCTTGCCGTACTCACCATGCGGATCAAAAACCACAACGGTTCCGTTATTCAGTGCCACTAGGCGCTCAATGATGCGGCCAACTGTGTACGACTTCCCTGATCCCGTCATCGCCAATACAGCCATATGCTCGGTAACCAGCTTATTCACATCCAGAAAGACCGGAACCGTGTTTTCCCCGCGTTCATAACCAACGAGATTTCCCAAGTGCAAGCTGGTGTGTTCATTAAACTCGTAAAAGTCACTTAAAAACTGAAAATCCACCGTTTCAACGGCAGCGCCGGGGTCAAGTGGACGTCGCGGTATTTTGATCTGACGTGAAGCCGGATCGCGATAGCCGATAAGTTCAACATTGGCATAGAGGTTTTCCCCGGTAACACTGGCACCGGGAAGCAATTCCAATTCGGTCACTCCGTCACCAAAGCCCGCATTAAAAAGCATGTTAGTTCGGGTGATCCGAGTAACTCGACCAAGTACAGGCACCACACCTTCATCAGCGCGCTCCTGATGCATGATGCGAACAAACTCACCACGGCGCACCGAAAATGAATTCTGAACAACCATCGTCAGTTGTGAAGCATCACCAGTGTTGCCAACCAGCTTTCCAAGTACTTTATGTTTCATGATTCAAATCCTTCGTCTAGACCGGACAACCACGTGCTCTCGACGTCATTATTCCGTAGTGCTTCGTTTAATCCCTGCCGGTAGTAGGCGGAGAATTTTTCCAAAATATTCAATTGTTGCCGACTGAGCAGCTGTGGCAACGGCATGGCTTTCTTCTGGCTCTGCATGTCCAGGATCATCAATCTTGATGCCACGGTATCCAACAAAGAGGCGTTCCAATCTGCTTCTTCACCTGCCAATTGAGCCATCTTAATTTGGCTTGCGCGTGCGCTACGGAAATGAAATCCAATAACACCTTGGCCGACTTCACTCGCGGGTTCCATCCGGGATCGGTTCTCAGTCATCCGAAAGGCGATGGTCCGAGCAAAATTGCCCAATATGCCGTTGATAAACCGAGTATCGCCAATGCCCATTAATCGGTCTTCCAATCCCTCAAGCATTGATGTGGCATCCGGTACAAACCCATCTACCGTCAAAATGTGCTTGCGGCCGTCTTCGGTGCGTAAATCTTGCCGAGCAATGCTGACGATGGCAGAAAACCGTTCAGCCAAAATGCTGGCGAGCACCGGACCCTCCGGATTCCAAGGAAACAAATCTTTTCGGTGGTTCTGCCAAAAGCGTTCGATGGCATCCCGCGTATTTTCATATTCAGCACAGTGCCGCACATTTCGTTTCAGCGGCGCCATATCGCGATCTATAAAGAGAGGAGTGTCGATTAAGATCAGATTGGGGCTCGATCCTTGCTGCAATAACCTTTCGACGAGTGCATAACAGTGACGCATCTCGACCAAATCTAAACGCTTTCGTTGCGCCTCAAAGTCAATATCATCCAATTCGGAGACTGAATCAGATCCGGTGGTGCTAACCTTATTATCTTGTATTGCCAGGTCAGTCCGTACTGCCGCAGAGGCGTAGATAAACCCACCCAACGCTCGGTGGATACATGAATGACTCGCAATACCTGAAACGGTCAGATTAACCACTGTCGGCGGTTTTACCGCTTTGATTAGCCCTGCATCTCGGAATAACGGAGCCACCTGTTCAATATCGCGAATCTGCTTTAGCAGGCGACCAGCGCTACCAGGCAATCGCAACTGGCTATCAATCGCCAACGCCTGTGCGAGATTGGTTGTTTTCATAGGCTAGGCCTCTCCCTTCAAATTTTCCGCAAATGGCCAGTACCTCGACGCCCGCAAAAATGCCAAGCCCGTTTCGGTTATGCTCATGTCATCTATCAATCCTTCACACCGTAAACGGCGAAAACTTTCCGGCAAATCAAAGTTAACCAAATTCAACAAGGGTACCGCATAGCCATGCAGTCTTTCCGATAAGCTGTCTGCTGTTGTCAAATCAAAACCGTAGCAGCAAACCAAGACGGTTATATCTTCGGGATGCAAGGACTCTGTCTGCGGCTCCTCCCTGGCTATGGTGGCAGACGATTTTCCGGTGTAATTGTCGAGCTTGGCCAAGAAGGCCAATACCTTGTCCGCGTGATCCAGCAAGCTTATGGACCAAAGGGGTAGTGTCGTAACAGCAATGAGGCCACTGTTGGAATGTGCTTTCCAATAACGAGTATGGCAAGCCAGATTATCTAATGATGAGTCGGTAATGCAGTCACCATCAGCCCCCCGCAGTCGGTGCGATAGCTCTCCCGCGAGTATCGTCTCCAAAGACGTTTGATCGGCATTGGCAAGCGGGGAAGACTTAAACTCAACCACCCAATCCAGAGATGGAAAAATACTCCCCTCCTTGTAGGGTGGCAGCAAAAGCAGCGTGCAGCCGGGCTGACGTCCCCACGCGATACCTTCAGCTTGCAGCTCTACTGATGTCTGAAGTTGCTCACCAGTCATTAAAACAAACCCCTCCTTGGGAAATGTTTGCTCCGATGACGGCGAAATGGCCAACAGGCTGGCTAGAAATCGGCCTCGGCGATTGGCTTGCAGTTCCGGGGTCAGATAGAGATTCACGCACCGGCCCCAAAATAAAGCTGCATTTTCAGGATGCCCTTATTGACCAGAGCCTCTTGCACTGACGGTGCAAGGGTTGGGCTCTTGCCTTCAGAAATTGCTTTCGCCAAAAGCTGCCAGTCCGCATAGTCAAGCCCGGTGCCACTCAATAACTGCGTTGCCTTGTCTTCCCATTGTGTGCGCCGCACATCCAGTGTCATCTGCAGATCGTGCAAGCTAAGACTCGATACTGCACTCAGTGCAACCGGTTCTGGTGCAGCTTCTTTGCTGGCAACAAACAAAGGCGTAAGAACCGGAATATATTTTGAATTCAGTGCCGTCACCAAGCTTTCGCGGTGTGTTTGGATCGCGTTTTCGATCTTGTTAATCGCACCGCCTACGACGTTCAACTGAGTTTGCAGCGGGTTGAGCAAACGATCCGGCACATCGCGGATTGCGCTGAACTGGCCCTTGCGTGATTGTTCTCTATATTTCTCGCGCTCACTCTTGGCTAAATCCGCCAAATCTTCAAACGCATCGCCAATTAACACCAGCTTCTGAGACAGGTCGCCGACTTCCTTGGCGTGGTCGGATTCGGCATAGTCAGGGGGCAGCGGATCTAACATACGTCCAGCTTCGGTACACCGCGCCTTGAGATCTGCGAGATAGTCTGTCACTTTGACAAACTTTTCCTTGCCCGCACGGTAGGCACTCAGAATATGGCCGACGTTTTCTGTAAAACCAAGTTGGGCGCCAGTATCGATGTTTACACCAGCTTCTTCGGCCAACAAGCGCAAGCGTTCGGCCGCCTTATCCAACTGCAATGAACGCAGGTAGTGCAGCAAAGTATCTGAACTGGCAGTGCCTTCGGTCGTGGTGGTACCACTGTCGTTCTGCTGCTGCAGGGCGCCATCGAGAATGTTGGCCACCGTCTGTAAAGACAGCGTAAACAGGCTACGCGGAAATAACGCGAGCCCCTGCGCATCAGTGTCAATATCGGTGATCAGGTCGTTGATACGTTGCTTTATTTGCGATGCTGCTTTATCGACATATTCCGCAAACAAGCGAGCTTGTTCAATGCGCAGATAGAGTGATTGTTCCTTATCGTCGAGACGTAAGGTATTGATGTTGCCTAAACTGATGACAGGCACTTGCTCCGGCTTAACCCGGGCCACCCGTCGCAATACTTCGGCACGTCCGGCAAGTAGAGCCGGTAATTTTTCGGCAATGGTATCCAGAGCATCGCCACTCACCAGGCTCAGTGCCTCTTCATCGACCTTGAGTTTGTCGAAGGCATTGCGTGCGGCTTGCAGTTGATCGTTCGCCTCCACCGTTTCTGTCCCAATGGGCGATTTGCCCAAGGGTGCAAATAGGCCGGGGATACGGTCATAGCCAAAAACCCGTTCCAATTTACTGACCGTGGTTTTGTAGCCATCGGCTGAATTGCCATCAAACCAGTTTTTTGCCTCGACAATGGCATTGTCCAGTTTCGCGCGCGGCAAGGTTTGCCACTTGGCCACACTGGCAGTAGCATCCAGAAGTTGCAGCAGATGCAGCTCGCCGCACCACCACATCCAATCATCGAATACATTCTTCGGTGTCACCCCTGCATGCGATAGATAACCCCAATACCAATCTCGCTTGGCTTTCTCCAAAGTCCAGTCTTGCGAGATGGCCGGATTGGCAATGCGGGCCAAAAAGTGTGGCAACTGCACTTGCGCTTGCTGTGGATTCGCCAAGTCGGAGAATAAACCGGCGTGTTCATCCTTGCCATAACCAAGACTCAGGAATCTATTTGGCAAAGCCAAACGCTGCATCAAGGACGCAACCTCTTCGCCATCAATGCCATGCCGGGTTTCCAAGTCGTTCAAGCTTGAAAGTCCAGGCTCCCGAACGGCAAATAATGTCCAGGCACGCCATAAAAGTTCTCGATCTTGCACGTTGATCTTGCCTGTCGGCCTCAACGGCCAGGCAATCAAGCCGCGTTCGTTCAAACGTCCACGCCATTGGTGTATGGCCTGATATGTAAAGTCGCGCAGGGCGTTGAGCTTGTTTTTAAACTTGCTGGTCAATCGAGACTCATCCAGCGACAACCCCTTACACTGTTCCGGTAACAGACCAATCCATTCCAGCTGATCGACTTCACTCGGATTCAGGTAATAAAGTAAGAGATCGTCTTTGAGCTTCTCGCTGACATCACCCCGATTGTATTGCTCCATCAAATGTGTAGATGCGGTAAAGGCCATTACTGGGAAACGCCCTTCATCGGCGTGGCGCATCGCCGCGTATTGATGCAAACGATCCAGCTCGTCACGGTTATTCACCCAGGCAAGCCACGCCAGATTATCCGGATGCAGCTTCAAAGCATCACAGAAAACTAGACCTCCCCGTTGACCGGCACCTTGCCCGCGCGAGCTGGCTTGAATACTCAGGTTCTCTTTGTTGCTGAGTGCAGGCTGAGCGTATTGCCAATTCTTGTCGAGCAAGCGCATCAGCCCGGTCAATCTCGCAGTCCAGCGCAGCCCAGGGTTGTGGCTGCTGGATTGCAAGAAGGCCTTCATCGCAGTTTCATGCACATCCGCGTCAGCCGGGTCGCGGAAAATCATCGAATTGTGCTGCTGATTTCGGTAGCGTAAGTCCAGCCGCAACAGCATGGCAACGCTGGGACCAATGTGCGTCGCCTCATCATCTGGCACAAACGGATCACTACCGATCAACTTCTGCCACAACGCATCAGCGGCAAATTCCACGGCTGGGTGGTCATACAGCAAACTCAACAAGTGCTTGAACTCGCCCCGCGATAGTGGCAATAACAACACATCTTTCTCGGTTTCATTGATGGCAAAGGTGCGCAGGTTTTGCAGCAAAGCGGTCAAGCTCAGGGCTTGCTCTACAGCGGGGTACAGCCATTCGTCCTTCTCGCGCTTGAACTTGGCGTCCTCCAGGGCTTGGCGACACTTCAGGGCATCGTATGGAATCTTGCGATACAGGCTGGCCACCGGCTCACCATCCTCGTTGGCCAGCAATAACAGCTCTTTGCAACGCGGCGGGCATGCGTTCAATGCCAGCGGTAGCTGACCATAAAGCAGCGCTTGTGCCACGGCGCGCAGATCGTGATCAGTGGTTTTGATGCCTTCAATGGCGTGCTTATCCAAGACATGCTCAGCCACGCGGCCCGAGCTTTCCGTGACTGCATCGAACAACTCACCAATCGCAGGCAAGGGCTTGCCTGCCAACTCAAACTGGGCCAACACCGCATCCACATTGGCCATAATTACATTAAACCAGCCAAAGTTAGCGCCGCTCATGGCGTAGGCGGCTTCCACCAACCCGGTGGGGTAATCATGTGCCAATTTACGCTCGGTTTTGAGCTGACCTACATAATCCGACACATCGGCAAAGGCGTTATGCTCAAGTTCCACCAATTCAAAGCGGCGCGCCACCGACTGAATCTCACGCAATTGCTGGCCCAATAATGGAGAGCACAAAGCTACATAACGCAGCCATGGCAGCTTGCGGCGCGGATCTTCTTCTTTAATGGCTTTGCCAATCAAGCGAATGGCTTGTCCATCCAGCCGTTTGGCATCGTCTTGTTCCAGGCCAAAGGTCGCGGCTTCGGCCACGGTTTCCAGCTCGTCCAACACCACCAGCACGTATTCGATGCCAAATTTTTGCAAGTAGGTGTAGGCGTTTTGCACCAAACGGGCTACTAGGCCTTCTTCTTCGTACAGGGCTTCTTCACTGTAGGTTTGATCAAGTTCAAGACACTGCGCCAACTGTTTGGCATCAAATCCGGCCGGGTTCAAACGATGTAGTGCTTGGCTTGCAATGTTGCTCTGGATCGAACCATCAAAACTGCCGGTTGCCAGTGGCAATAGTGCCTTATAAAGGCCATAGCCAAACCAGTTGTCTGAGTTTTGATAGTCAGATGCCACTTGTGAATAGCGGATGTACAACGCCAGATAGTTATCTTGGGTCGTTTGGTCAAACAATGCCTCATCTTTTAGCTGATTATTCTCGTCACGAATGAACCAGCCTTTGGAGCAGCCGTTAATTTGGGCAATCAACTCATGCCCTAACCGCGACTTACCGCGCCCCCATTCAGCCTCAACGGCAAACACATGCGCGAAATGATCGGCATCATGATCGACGGTGTGAATAAAAGTGCGATAGCGTTTAAAGAAACGGCTTTGTCCCACCAACGGGTCGCGCGGTGGATAATCAGACACACCGGTCGCAGCCCAAGCATGGCGTTTGCTTAAATTGATGACCAGATCGTTGGTCAGAATGCTTTGGTTCGAATTCACTAAAATGCTCCCTCGCGTGATGAATAGCGCAATTCATCACGCCATTGTTCAGCCACTATTCTAGTGGCTTGCCAAATATGCTTGCCTGTACGGTTAAAAACTTTGTTACCAGGAAGCCGAAAACAGGTATCCGCAAAATTGGGGTGAATCAAATACTGGCCATTTTGCCCGCTCGCGCCATCCTGATAGCGCCAAACCGTTTTTACCAGCAATGGCCCAATCATGCTGGCAAGCGCTGTATCCAGCGATCCAGGCGTCGGGCGGTCAGGAAAACAATGCATCCCTAAATGATCAAGTACCCGCAGAATCAATTCCGCTAGGGTGCCGCAATGTCTTTCATCGCCTTCAGGGCCTTGAACCAAAACGCTGATATGACTGGGTTGAACCGCATTCTGACCCGGCGACAACTCTAACAATAAACCACCGCGAGCTTCCGCCGCCCAGTTGTATTGGGCATAAGTCACCATGGCAAGCAATAAAACCCAAGGCTGGCTAAATACCCAATCCATCGTGTTTGCTTGGTCTGGCGTGCTAATGGGATTAGCCAAGACATAAGTCGCATCGGCTGAACCACCCGGCAACGCCAATAACCGGCCACGGGTCCAATTTTGGTTCGCTTGCAGTCCACTCGCATCAATTAGCGGCATGGTTGGCAATGGGCTATTACGTCCAGACTGCAACGCAAAACTCGCCGCCAGTATCCGCGCTAATCGGGGCGTGGCCGCCGCCTGTTCCAGGCTGACGCCCAATAACTCCCGCTCGATAGCCGCATGGGGGCTGGCCGCCAGTTTTGCATCAGACAATGCCGACTCCACCCAGGCAGCAGCGCCTTGTAACTGAGTAATCAACTGCACTAAAACACCGCTATCCGGCATTTGACCGGCTTCTTGGCAACGTGCCGCCATCATGGACAACCAGGGATTGCGCACATCCGGTAAAAGTCCCAACAACGCTAATACCAATTCTTGGTCATCGCTCAACAGCTGGCGTTGCTGGAGTAATGGTTGACTCAACACCCAACCGCTAGAAGCCGGATGAGCGATGCCCGACAGTATTTCGGTCAACGCCTGCTCACCATCCGCCACGAAGCCACGAGCCACCAGACGCGATAATGCTGAGACGACCTGATTATTCATCCCATAAATCCGTTTGTTGTTTGCTCTGAGTTTGCGCGGCCTTTAACGCCGCCTTGCGCGCCTTTTCTTCTTCCTTCTTTTTGGCGATATAGGTATCGATAGCGTCCGTGTTGTAGGGCCAAAATAACTGGGTATAGGCTTCGTTGGGCGCTGGCACTAACTGATTAAATAATTTCAATTGCTCAGGTGAACCGACCAGCCAGGTGGGAATATACGGTTTTGCCATCAATGCTGAAAATCCGGTCGGCATGACGTGTTTGGCGATAATGCTAATTGGAACCTGTTCCGCAATGCTTGGCTGGTCAAGTAACTGCGCCAATAACTGCGTACCGCCATCGATGTAACCGCCACCTTTGTAATGCTTGGCATCGCGATAGCCGGCGGGTTCGGAATGCCAATGCTCGATAATGGCTTGTTGATAGGCCTTGACACTGGCAGTCTTACAGCCAACCTTCATTCGGCTAATAAAACCCAAGGCGTTGTAAGCATACGCATTGGCCAAGGCTTCTTCCAACGGCGCATGAGGATGTTCAAAATGATTATTGGCCTGTTGATGCCAATGCCTTAAATAAACCGGTTGCGGCTCGCCTTGGGTCGCCAGAATCAATTCCAACGTGGTGGCCGTCGATTCGACCAGGTGGTGAAAAAATTCGTGATTGAATATCTCAAACACGATCAGGTGCATCAGGGTTTCAGCAGAAAACAACCGTAGCGGCTGACTCAAGCGCAACAGTTCGTTGTGATAATTCAGCAAGGGTTCGATCAATAAGTAAATGCCCCACTGATCTACCGGTGGCAAATGAAACGGCCGATAAAACGCCATGGCTTCAGCGGGTAGCTTCTGCCACGACAAACTGCGAATGCTTGAAGAGGCATCAAGCACAGCTCCCCACAGGGCTTCCTGGCTAACGCCCGGTGAAACATCTTTGAACGAGTCCTTTAGTTTTTTGAGCTCTTCGCTGGTCAATGGCTGCGACGCGTGCCGACCGGTGGCCTGCGCAAACGCTAGACTGTTATCCAACTCTTCTGGTCCCAAGAGGGAGGCATTGGACGGACGGTCGAAACGCTCCCCGTTGTAGGTCAAGCCGTTGCCTTGCAACCAGGCAAACAGGTTCGGCAAATCATGATCGAGCCGGGGCTGTAAGCCGTGTTTAGAATGATTGCGTGAAGAAAGACTGTCCATGTTGTCCGGGTCCAAAATCAGGAATGGCTCGCTTGTTGAAGCAAGCTGTACAGTTGATCGAGATCGCTAAATAACGCTTGACCCTGACCATCAATGCCATCGGTTTTCAAGCGATTCAGGATTTGGCGGTCGAGTTGGTTGTTATCGGCTTGCAGCGCCTGTTCGGCGGCGATCAGTTCGGCTTCGGAGAGTTGGCCTTCAATCAAGGTTTCAACGAGCAATTTAGCTGTTCGTGTCAAGCTACTTGAAAGTTCATCAGCAATCGTTGCTATCCTCACAAAGTTGCCAATGACATGTTGGTCATCCAAATTGAATTGTGGCAATGAAATGGACTCAATCGCTGGCTTCGTTGTGTTTGGGCGAACTGATGTAATTGAAATTGTTCGATTTATTTGATTTTGACCAAGCTTCTCGGAAAGAAAAAGAGCAACAAATGCAGAGTCAAATTCACTGGAAGTAACCCTTACGCGTAATGAAAAAGAAGGATATGCCCAGTTGGTATATTTTTCAGAGATATAGGCCACTCGGCCTGTCGAATTGCCAAGTTGAACAATTAAGATGTCGTCTTCTTTTAGCCTAAACTTTTCATTATTACTTTCTTTAGGATTCACAAATTTAATGTCATTATCGGATAACTTAAGGTGATCTTCGATATTTGTGACTCTAAGAAATGGATGCCCTTCTAAATCATTCCAGTAATCTTCTAAAGGCATGAAACCGTATTCAACAGTCGCAATTTCTGCTATTCGCTTAATGGCAAATCCTGACTTTTTTAGCTCTTCTATGACTCTGGCGGCTTTTGCAAACTCCGGCTTATAAAACCAAGCATCCAGACGATCATCTATTTCATTCGATTTGACTTTCACACTAAGGCTTAGCTTCTTCTGGCTATTCAAATCAATAATTGATGTTGGTGAATAATTTAAGAGCAATTCATTAAGAGATGCTATCGCCTTGAATCTCAAGATCATAGCCCAAGCCCGCAGTCGCTCGGCTTGGCGGACTTTGTCTCCGATGTATTTTTGGGCAAGTTCGTTAGGCGTGAAGAGCGTAATGCTCTTGATATGTTCATTCGACAAATTCAGTTGACCGGTAGAGCCCGATATTCCGGCCTCAAGCAATCGTTGCCCCCAATAGGTATTGAGAAAGCTACATGTGTAATGGCTATCAGCTGAATCCGTGCGAACAATAAACAGATGGTCGTTGGTATAGACCTCTTCGTCAGACAGGAATATTGAGGCGCGTCCAATCGTGCCCGAGCCTGAACGAGTGATGACAATGTCGCCTCTTTGTAATCTCTGGCTGGCGACTTCATCTTTTGTTGATATGTTGATGAAGCTTGTCTCATCCAGCGAAACAATCATTTCATTGGTATTTTTCGGTTTAATGCAAATCAATCCTTCCTCGTTAGCATAGGATGGAGACTTACCTTGACGTATCGGGCGCTTACATACAGTTTGCAAGTACGACCAAGGCAAAGACTTGATCTTTTCTTTAGGGAAACGCTGATTAAATCCCGGGCCGAGAGATGAGATAATAGAGCCTATCAGATCGTAGCCTGGACTAGCCGATGAACACACCAACCCAAACCAGTTTTGCCGAACTTGAATACGCCAGTAAAAAGCGCCAAACCCGGCGGGAAAAGTTTCTGGCGGAAATGGAGCACGTGGTGCCATGGGCGTTATTGTTACTCCAGCTCGAACCCCATTACCCACAAAGCGGTCGCCGAGGCCGACAACCGATGTCATTGGATCGCATGTTGCGCATCCACTGCATGCAACAGTGGTTCAGTTACTCGGACCGGCAGATGGAAGACGCCCTGTATGAAATCGAAAGCATCCGGCGTTTTGCCGGCTTCGGCAGTGTCACCGAAGCGCTGCCGGACGAGACGACAATTCTGAATTTTCGACATTGGCTGGAAAAGCACAAGCTGACTGAGGTGCTCCTGTCGACGGTCAACGAACACCTGAAGAATCAAGGCTTGTTGGTTTCCAAGGGCACGATGGTCGACGCCACGATTATCCACGCTCCCAGTTCGACCAAGAACCAAGAGCAGCAACGTGACCCCGACATGCACCAGACCCGGAAAGGCAACCAGTGGTACTTCGGGATGAAAATTCATGTGGGTGCCGATGTCAACAGCGGCGCCGTGCATAGCGTGACGGTGACGGCGGCGAACACCGCTGACATCGCGGAACTGCCCAAGCTACTGCGCGAAGACGATCAAGTCATCTTTGGGGATGCTGGTTACACCAGCGATGAGTATAAAAAAGGCTCACGCCATCTGGGTCTCAGCTGGTGCGTCAACGACAAACGCAAGCCCGGCAAAAACCTGTCGAGCAGCCAACGTAAGCGCAACCGCCAATACTCGTCTGTCCGCGCCAGAGTTGAGCATATTTTTCGAATCATCAAATGTCAGTTCGGCTTTCGCAAAACGCGTTATCGGGGCTTGGAGAAAAACACCGTCCAAGTGAATTGGCTGGTGGGATTGGCAAATTTGTATCTGCTGCGCCGCCAATTGATGGCGGCCTAGGCCGAAATCCGTCTACCGTGCGATCGAATACGGTAGACGGCGACAGCATGAGGGTGAATGAGGGCTATTTGCCCAAACTCATCCTCCGCTTTTTTAAAAACTGCGTTTTAGCAGACAGGCATGGCTAGGATTATGATTTGTTCAGCGCTTCCTTAGCTTTGGTGATTTCCGAACGATACGTTTGTGCCGTCAAAAAATCCTGTATCTTGTCAGGCGTGACTCGGTTGATGTGAAAGGTTTCTCGTAGCGTATCGACCGACATTACTCACCCCTCTTATAAGCGCCAACAATCTTGTCGAGATCATTAGGCACGCCCGCCGAATAGTCCTCAATATTGTTTTTCACCACATAACCCAGCGTTTCGGCCACGGCCATAAAAACATCGCCTTGCGGCTCGGGCAGAAATTGTTCGGGATATTCTTTGCTGGCGTGGCGTTTTTGCAAAAACAATATCGAGGTTTTGGCGCCGGTGCCGGATAACTTAAAGGTGTCGGACGGTAGCGAGATCACGGCTTTGACGATGGCTTTGCCGCCGACAAACTGGCCGGTTTTTTCGTCCTTTTTGCCCATGATGTATTCGCGCACATAGCGGTCGCCGGAATTGCACAACACGCCGTCCGGCAACACAATCAGTAACAGCCCGCCGGGGCGCAAGAGTTGCAAGTTTCGGTCGATAAACAATACCGCGGGATCAATGGTGGCACCGACCGGCTTCCAGTTGCCTTTACCATTCGGCTTACTGCCTAATGCCAGACCGGAGGTACTGGAATACAGGTGGTATTGCGGTTTGTTGCCGCTGGAGACATTGCGCAAATCGGTGCGATAGCCGGGCCACTTGGGTGTGCCGTTGTCATCCAAAAACAAATCGCCGGTATCCTGCCATTTCATTTTTAGATGGTCGTAGTAAGCGTTGTAGCTATCGACCACCTTTTCCGTGGGACGAAAACCACCCAATATTTGTTCCATCTGCGCTTCGTAGCGTTCTTTGGATTCCTTGCCCTTTTTGTCGTTGCTGAACTTGGGCGTGCCGAATGGCGGATTGGTACAAATCAAATCAAAACTGTTGGGTTTGAAGGCTTGGCTGGTCAGCGAATTGTCGGTATAGAAAATTTTAGCCTTGGGCGCGCCTTGCAAGGCCATGTTGACCCGCGCCAACATCACCATCATCGGAGCTGCATCGGCACCGGTAAAGGCGTTATCGCGTAGGGTCTGCTTGAGTTTAGCTTTTTGCGCATCACTGATACCGCCCAGGTGATCAACCACACTTTCTATATGACTGAGCGCGACTGAACCAAAGCCAAAGGAGCCGCAGGTGGTATCACAGAAACGAAACGCCCCAGATGTCAGCCGCTCCATCATCTCATTGTCTTGCTGGATGTCGTACATAGCGATTTCCAGCATCGCTTGCTTGACGGGGTTGGGTGTGAGGTAAATACCTAGGCCGCCCTTGGATTCAAAGTTGGCCCGCAGAAACACATCAAATACGCGACCTAATAAGTCGCCGGCGACATCGGCCAAGGTGCCCACTTCCTTACCGGCAATCATACGACCTTGGTTGTCGGTGACAGGCCCCAGGTTTTGCATGGCTTCCAGCAGGGTTCGGTAGTTTTCCGGCTGACTAAGCCGCAGGTGAGAATCACTTGGAAAAATTGGATTCCGGGTGCCATCGTCACTGACGACGATATAGTCTTCATGCGTTTTAAGCGCTTCGAAGGCGGCCTTGATCTGCTCTACCGCATAAACGCCGTGTTTAGCGACGTAGCGGTAATCAAACACTTCGCGAAAGCGCTGTGTTTTGCCTTCGTGGTCGGTGAAGGCTAATTCTTCGCCATGATGCACCCGGAAAGTTTCCAGAAACAGCAGCTTGGCGACTTCTTCGATGATGTCATTCTTACCGTTAACCCGATCTTTAACGGTTTGGAATACTTGCTCATGGAAGTAATTGAAATCATCCATGAGCTTGGTATAGATCCGCATCGACCAGCGGAAGGTCGGGTCTTTTTCCAGCTTTTGGAAGTTTCGGATCAGTTGGATGGAGGGTACCTCGTCCACTGAGTGCGTGCCGTTGCTACCATCGATGCCAAACAGACTGTAGCAGCGGGTATTTTTGTCGTCTTGCAGGTGGGCAAACACCGGCCAATCACCGTTCACACTGGCCAGTAGTTCGTAAGCCAGTTGGTCCAGCTTGTCTTCGCGGGAATAGTCCCAGTGCCCCGGCTCCAGCGCAATCAGCAATACCGATGGCGTTTGATTACCTTGATCTTCACCCCAAATAAGACCAGCTTTTACAAAGTCATGATCAGTATTGAGCGGCGTGTGTTCGGTATAGCTGAGGTATTGATTGCGAATTGCTTGGTAGCGTTGGTCAAGTGTTTGTTCGGTTGCCATAATTTTTTTTATATCCAGTGATATTCCATTAAACCAGCTTCAGCAGCGGGCCTTTTAATTCCAGTCGTGCATCGTGCTGAGCGGCAGTGCGCAACATCGGTTCGGTAACCACTCTGCCAGCCGGTAATTTACTGATCAGCTGCGATAGGGGCATTGGGCGACCGGCTTTTTCTAATAAGGCGACTAATTCGTCACCTAAATTAACTTTATCGTTAGTTTGGGCGCACTTTATTTGAAAGGCTTGTTCGCCGTTCGAAGCCTGCTGGATTTGCACGCTGGGTTGGCAAAGCAACCAAAGTTTAACTTGCGCCAAATTCCAGCCGAGTTGCTGCCAGACAAGCCAAAAGTCTTGCCAAACTTGTTCTAACGTCATGGCTTCTTGTTTAAGATTGCCTAACACGGCATCAATCGTCGCTAACTGGCTCATACTGTCTTGTCCTGGTTTTTATCGACTTATTAATCCTTCGGTGCCTCATAACCAGGAGCGAACTCTGCACTGGATACACCATAGAGGGCCAAGTGATTTTTCAACCATAATCGATATTCCTTTCCTGGTAGCTTATGTTCGGCCGAGCAATCCACCAGCCATTGTCGCAATACGTATCCGGCGACTGCTGCTCTCAACTTGAGATGTAACAAACCACCCGTCATTCCATAATCGTTTTCGATGATCTCGGGATGCTCCTGATTGGGATGCGGTACCAGATCCAATTCGACGATTCGATTCCATTGAATGTCTGCACTCGATTGTTCTTGAGGCACAACTGGACTGTCTTCGACCAGCTCACTTCTCAAAATACGCGTAATGACAAAATCCAGAAATGTTTGTCGCTTCCGATCAAACGCCCGGACATGCCAGCGCAAACCATCGTTCACCAAGGCGAACGGGATAATTTCTCGCGTCGACAATCCGCTGCTATGAGAGGTGTAATCGATGCTGACGACTTTTTGTTGATGTATCGCACGGGTAATCGGAGCCAGTATCGCCACGGAGGGTTGGTTAAGCAGTTTCGGTAATTCACTAGTTAGCAAAAACTCGCTACCTGCCACGCTACCTTCACCGAATCCGCGTGTTAATGCTGTCAATACACGTTCTGCGGAATGGGTAAACGCCGGCGAGAAGGTTTTTCCAATCACATAGCATTTGGATTTATTATCGAAATGGATATTACCCGGGAACAAGTCTCGATATTGTGCAAAGTCTCTCGTGGCAACAGCCGGTGCCACACCGAATCGTTGCATTAAATCCTGTCGGCCCACATCACCCAAGAAATACAATCGAAATTCGATAAATGTGAGCCTTTCTCGCTGGGCGTAATTCAGCGCGTCAAGGGCTAATGTTTGTAGTGTTTCGCTATTCATGTAGATGCATTCTAGAGACTTTGGTGGATAAATCAACTTTATGAATATTTGACATAATCGTTTTGATGATATATTGTTTTCATGTAGATCATTTTTTATAACCTATAGGAGGTGATATGGCTACAAATCCACCCGCAGGCGATGGTCATCGCAATGGCGCCGTGCGTGAACGCTCGCAAACCCAAACACCCTCAGGTCATTGGGTTAAACGTGACACGAATACCGGTCAATTTATGGATGTTAAGTCCGACGGCAAGCCGTTCAAGGGCGTAACCAAAGAAAAGTAATTAACCCGTGGCTTTATAGAGTTGTAATGACTCGATAAAGCCGCATTTATAACTCAATAGTTGGAGGCTCCATGGGTCGCAGAAGAAGAAAATCTATGTCGGAAGACTTATTTGATGTGTTATTCGATTTAACCGGTATGTTTTGGCAGATTGGCGCCGTTGTCAGCGCTGTTTTGATGTTTGCGTCATTTTGGGCTGCGGACTTGGCCGTTGACCAATATATAAGAGCGTCAACATCGCCTCTGTTAGGACCATTAGCTCAAAGCTTTGGATGGGTGTATTTTCTGCTGCCGCTGGTGATCGCTGCTCTCGCAGTCATTTTTGGCGTGAAGTCATATGAAGCTTTCACTAGAGATCATCGCTATTAGAAATAGCGGCTACTTACCTTATGACTAATACACCGGCACAACGACAAAACAAGCCAAGTAATGGCGGAACCGTCCTGCGAGATACTGATCTTATTCAGTGGCTTGAGGATGCGCATGCCAATAAACATAAAGTCGTCCTAGCTTATGCCGGTCATCAATGCAAAGTTTTTGATGCCGATATTTTGGACGCCCCCTTGATTTCATCGGATCCAGATAAGGGATCTGCCGTCACTTTAAAGAAACTCGCCAAGGCTGGCTTATTGAATCGGATAGAGCTATCAACGAATGATTTAACTGCAGCCACCATCGCAGACCAAACCTGGAAATCACTTAATGCCAGTCAAGCTGATGTTACTGACTGGATAAAAAAACGTGATGCTATTTTTGGACAAGGGCGTGGTAAAGTCATCAGCGAATCGACTGCTAAGCAAGTTTGGCACGAAGCAGCTGGCCGTTGCATGTACAGAGGGTGTGGAAATGATTTAGGGAAAACATCGCTTACCACTAAACATGGAAGGATTGCCTATCTGGCCCATATCATCGCCTCCGATCCGGACGGTCCTCGCGGTGATTCCGCTTCATCTCATGCTTTATCAGATGATCACGAAAACATCATGCTTATGTGCGATGCTCATCATCGCTTAATTGATCGGATCGACGAAGCCGGGCATCCAGTAGAACTGTTACGAAACATGCGCCAAGAACACGAAGCCATGGTGCGTAAAATGTTGGATGGCTTGGCGTTTCCACGCGCTCAAGCTTTTACGCTGCTTGGCAACATCGCGAATATTCCGACGCTGGCGTCTGAACAGGATATTCGAGTCTCTTTGCTTGCCCGAAAACTTGGCCCCTTACCTGAACTAAAACATACCATTAGGCGGATTCAGCGTGATGACAGGCTACTGCCAGATTTCTGGGAATATCTGCTGCACGAACACGAACTGGAAATTCGGGAGTTTGTCCAGCTAACTAAGCTAACACCTCTTAATGGAAGTTTGTCGCCAGATGTATTGGCCATATTTCCACTCCACTTAGTCCCTATTTTAGTGCTTGCTGGTCGAATTGTCGGTGAGGCGAGACGTGTTGAGATTTTTCAATACGACCGGCATCGAAATACTTGGCAATGGGATTCGGCTGCCACTGCACTACAGGACAATTCCTTCCAAATAACCGAAATAACTAGTGAACATGCAGATGAAGTCCTGCTTTCACTGGAGCTGACAGCTACTATTGATGAACGGGCGCTGCCGCCAGATATCGGTACTCGCGTTCATCAGAAGGCTATTCCATGGATTCGGATTACAACAAACAAGCCTGATTCAGGCTGTATACGTCATCCGGACGATTTGGAACAATTCACCATAATTGCTCGCAAAGCTGTTCAAAAAATCCAAGATGGAATACGTCCATCGCGCATTCATTTACTTGGGGTTTCGCCGGCGAGTACGCTTTTTCGTTTCGGTCAATTACTGCAAGCAGGCCATCATCCCGCATATGTCGTCTATGACCGGCCAGACCATACCCATCCGTTCACACCCGGATTATCTATAGAGGGGCAACAGGTTGCTTCGTGCGCTTCCGTCTCTGATAGTAATCGCAAAATTATTCAATTACGTTAAAAGGTTTATCAAATGGCAAAGACTAAATACGGAACTCTAGTGGAATCTGCGTGGCTAAAGCGACAATCAAAACTCGTAAAAAGCCAATGGATAACGCTTGATGGGGTTCAACAGGATAACAGCAGTTTACTATTATGGGCACGCGAACTTGATGCTGTTAACAAACATATATCTATCCCTCAAGAATTAGTTGACGAGGCCGCAAAGACCTATACGCAAATTGCCACTGAATTAGTGACAAAACTTAAATGGGATCAAAACGATATCAAAATTATTCCTCAAGGATCAGCCAGTACCCGAACTCTTGTAAGATCGCCTGATGCCGCAAAATTTGATATTGATGCTGTTTGTCAGGTAGATATTTCACGGATTGATGCGAGTAATCCGATGCATTTTTTTGACGAAGTTGGTAAAGCTTTGGAATCATTTGAGCCTGATCGTAAGAAGCGCTGTTGGCGGATAGAGTTTTCCAATTGTCGTTTTTATATTGAGTTCACGCCCTCTATTCCTCTTTGCACTGCACCAAAATACATATTGGAAACAGTGCGCTATAAAACCAAAGTCGAGTATCAAGATACTGCTTTAGCCGTTGTGGATACTCCAACGGAGAAGTGGAAAACTTCGAATCCAGAAGGGATAGCTAATTGGGTGAAAACACAGGCCAAAAGAAATGTCTTGTTGTATCTTGCCCTTGAAAAAGCCGCATTATCATTTGATGCCTGCATTGCACCTGTTCCAGAGCAGGAGGTCCATTTGTCGGATACTTTACGTGTTGCAATTCGGTTGTTTAAGCGACACCGGGATATGGCGGTGCGCAGAGGCCTTTTAGACAAAGAATGTAAACCCATATCCATCATCATCGTTACGCTTTTAACTCAATGCTATGAAGGCTTAGCTGACAATCAGGTCAAGTATGATCATCCAGTTAAGTTATTGGTCGACTTGGCGGAGTTGTTGACTGACATGATTGAAGAACGCAACGGGGAATATTGGGTTGCCAACCCAACCGTAGAAGGCGAGAACTTTGCTGAACGCTGGAATCATGATGACGGCCATCGAAAAAAGGCATTTGAGAATTGGTGTGACTTACTGGCTAATGATCTCCAAAGCATCTTGATTCTTCGCGACGAAGCCGCAGTTAGAAAGCGTGTGCTTGAAGTATTTGGTTGCACCGGTGCCACGACAACAAATCCGACACCTACTGTTGGGTTAGCGCCCAAAGCACCTATACGTTTAACGCCACCTCCTGCAACAAAAGGGTTGGCCTAGTCAGATTCGGTGATTAATTTGTGAGCGGATGTCTCGAAAACTTTTTCAAACTACATAATTCACTTCTGCCTGAGTTAAACCAAGGCAGCGGGAATAAAGAACGCTTATTTCCAATACGATTACCACAAACTCCTGAGGACCGAAAATTTCAAGCTGCATGGCTGATCATACCGTCTGGATTTCCAAATCAAGGACTAGCAAAAATACGCCTCTCTCAAGACGCTGTTTTAAAACTTCCCCATGTAGAAAGCAAAGGTGATATTTGTCTTGACGGTGATTATGGAGCAGTAAGTGGCAACTCTCCAGAAGATAGAATTAATGTTTTGCTGCGAAAATTTTATCTGGAATTTCTTGAACCATGGCTTACAGGCTATCTTGATGCCGATTTTGGTGCTGAAGCAGCAAATTATTGGTCTATCCATGTTTCTAAATCTGCTTCCTCCTACGACGCAGTAACTCGGATCTATACGGTTGATAACCGAACTAACAAACCCCGAGTTTACCAAGCACGACTTGTACTTCCCAGTCGTCTTGTTATTGCTGGTGAAAATTCAAACCTTGCAGACAGGTTTATTCAATCGCTTGGTAATCGGGCAAAACAGGTTAACAACGTTTTGATTGCAGATATTCCAATTTCCCACGAATTAACGCCATCCACATGGCCTTGTAAACAATCGGATCTTGAACGATTGATCTCAAGTAGACTTTCTGAAGCCCAACGTCATAAATTTGAGAAACAATCAGGCCACCGGAGACGAGCAATTCATCGAATTGTGATTTTGCGTGCCCCTCGTTGTAGTTTTGGTTTCCTTCTATCTGGAGGCCCACCAACTGTTGTAGAAAAGGGATATAGCAAACGCGCTTACCCTACTAGACAGATGTTACCTTTACTTGTTGATCGTATTGATCCGTCATGGACATATGGGCGCGATCAACATCCTGAAGTTATTAGCCGTCAACAACAGCATATTCTCGTTCTGGGTGCGGGTGCCTTGGGTAGCGCTGTGATTGATCAGTTGGCTAAAGCAGGAATTGGTCGCATATCTGTTGTTGATCCGGATATTCTAACGACAGCCAATATTGGACGACACTTATTAGGTGCTGAATCTATAGGTCGCACAAAGGCTGACAGCCTAACCCAACGCATTTCACTTTCCAATCCGGCAATTATGCTAGATCCTTTTAATATGTCTGCTCAGGCTTGGATTAACAAGTACACCCTGGTGGGGGTTGATGTCATACTTGATCTTACTGGTGAACCCGAAGTGAGATGGTTCCTTGAAATAGCCAGAAATGTTAATCCTTGCCCTTTGTTGATCGGGTGGATGGAACCGTATGTAGCTGCAGCGCATGCGTGTATGCTCCCGGTGGACGAAAAGTGGATGTTTACTGCTGTTGACCCACTGGAGTCTCTGCAAGCCATAGATTGGCCTGAAGAAGTCATGCAAAAGGAACCTGCTTGCAGTAGCGAATTTCAAGCTTACACTCCTGCCGCCGCAGCACATGCTGTTGCACTAGTCTCCGAAGCTGCACTGGCTCTAATCGATAAAAAAATTACCCGACCGATTGTGCGAAGCTGGGTTAGAGGTCAAAACTTTTTGGATGCCCAGTATCCAGATTTGACATTCCGAAATTGGTCAGAAAAAGCAGCCACTTTCGATGGTATCTCGATAGAGCGAGTTTTACATGAATAGCAGAATATTTCTGTTGCCGGAAAATCGAGGTCGTGTTCTATTTGGTGATGGAGTTCTGCGACATATGTATAACTATGCGCAAACACGCTTTTGGCATTGTGAGGCAGGAGGGCAACTATTCAGCGAGACCCCACATGAGTCATCTGTCACTGTATCTATTGTCAGCGGACCTCATTTGCGTGACTCCCGGTCGCGTCACAACTTTGTGCCTGATCTAAAATCAGCTACTCTGGATCGTCAATCCCAATTCAGTTTAGGCAGGCATGCTATTGGCCTATGGCATACACATCCGGAAGCCAATCCGGCTCCATCAAACCAGGACTATGAAACTACACGAAAATATCTGGAAGCCTTCGATGGCATGATGAATGGCTTTTTGCTTGTTATTTTGGGTAATTCAGGCAATCCTTACAATATGGCAGTATGGTTAGTTACAACGACACCAGTTGATTCATGGATCAACTTAAAAGAAATCTAAAATTTAGGAATCAATTTAAGAACAATTTAAGGCATATTCCAATACTAGCCAGACATCTATTTTAAAACACTTATTTAAGTCGATATTAGTATTTCAGCGACTATATTGTAAGGGAACCTCTGAAAAACTGCCGTTTTAAAAGCCAGTAGCTCTAAAGACCGGTTTAAAATTCAATAATCGACCGTTTTTTTCATCAAAACTGCCCGTTTTGCGCCACCAAAGCCCCTTTTCCGGGCTTATTTTCAAATTTCAGACGCAATGAGGCTGCTACGTTCATACGCATTCCCGCGAATGACATTGGCAATCGCGGTCAGAAAGGTTAAACGGGCGGTGTTTTTGGCTAAACCACGATAGCGGTTGTTGGCGTAACCAAAGCGGATCTTAATATCTCGGAACACGTGCTCGACCTTGGCGCGGCGGCTTGCCAGTTCTCTGGCTGCCTCACGCAGCAACTGGGCCTCTTCGCTGTTGTCTTTCGTCAGCTTGGTCAGTTTGCCTGGACGCATCGCAATCACGCAGGTCGGTGGATTTTCGGCGGGCATCTCCGGGCGCTTTTCCAAGCCCTGATAACCGGCATCGCCGTGTACGAACTGTTCACCGCCGTGCAGCAAGTGGGCGGCTTCGTCTACGTCGCTTACGTTGCCTGAGGTGACCTTGAGCGTATGCACCAAGCCGGTTTCGCTATCGACGCCGATATGAAACTTGCTGCCGAAAAACCATTGATTGCCCTTTTTGCTGGAATGCATTTCGGGGTCGCGCGACTGGCTTTGGTTTTTGGTCGAGGTCGGCGCGGCAATCAAACTGGCATCGACGATGGTGCCGGCTTTTAGAAACAACCCGCGATCGGCCAGCGTTTGGTTGATGGCGTTGAAAATGTGCTCGGATAGCCCGTGGGCTTCCAGCAAATGCCGGAACTGCAAAATCGTGCTTTCATCCGGTACCGCTTCCAGGCGGATACGGCAAAAACGTCGCAGCGATTCAATTTCATACAGCGCGTCTTCCACTTGTGCCCTCGGGTATGCCCGGATCAGAGTAGTTGTAGACAATCTGCGCCACGTGAACATGCAGCATCGCACTCAAGGGAAACGGCTTGCGACCGCGTCCTTGCCCCGATGCGTAATGCGGTTCAATCACCGTTAACATGACTGGCCACGGCATCAAGTCTTCGAGTTGGCCAAGAAACTTCTCGCACCGGGTGATTTTGCCTTTGTTGGCGTATTCAGCATCTGCAAAGCTGAGTTGTTGAGGCTCGTTCATGGGCGTCGACTCTACTGCGATTTCGATGGAGCATTATACCGCTTGCCGCTTCGGGGAATTAATCAGAGGTTCCTTAATGTTGCAATAATTATAGTTTTATGACGTTTGGGTGGAATATATTCAAATGCGCTTATTATTCAAGGTTACCTTGGGTCAATCCCGAGTCCTTCCAGATGCCTTCTGATTATTTCCGCAACGGCCTGCATGCGATAGGCCTCCTCATCATCGACAGCATGACTGCGAAAATCAGCAAATCCAGTTCGCTTTAGAAATTGCACCAAATCCCAAGCCTCCTGTTCGGATAACGAAACACTCAAGCATATTTCACCCTGATTAACGCTCATTGCACACCCACTTTATCCGAGTCGGTCTCATCAACCAATGAGTCCTCATCCTCGGTAAGCTTCGCTGACTCATCCAACAACCCTGATTCCTGCCGGGCCAGTCGCACTTCCTCCCCATGTCCCTGTTCATACGCAGCCTGATGCGCATGTCTTTCCATCGTCACAATTTTATTGGCTAGCCGCTGCAACCGCTGCTGCCACTCTAGGCGTGCTGCAATGCAATGTTTGTTGGAGATAACTTGGCATAGCCACAAGGTGTCCATGACAATCATCAACTGATCCAGCAAACGAATCAACTCGACGAATTGGGCTATCTGCGGCGAGGCGATCTTGGCCACAAATTTCCTGGGGTGCGTATAGGTCGGCGTTTCGTTGATGCCGTTGTCGGCCTTGAGTTTTTCCAGTCGATTTTTTTCCTGCTGTAGCTGTTCCGCACATTCGGCAATCATCTGGCTAACAATGCTTTCAATTTCATCGACGACCGCCTCCCGGCCTATGATGCGCAGGATCACGTCGATCGCATACAAGGACACCATCAGTCGATGATAGCTATCACGAATGACCCGAATGGCTTGTTCGCTGTTGATGCTAAACGTACGCTCAAATATCGGCCGACTAATGGCGCGACGCTGGGCTGGTTTGGGCTGTGGAGCTGTTTCGGACATGACCGTTTCCTAATGTGGACGAAGGGTTCATGATCGTATGCCAAATTCTTTAAAGCATTTCCGCAGACGACGGCGAATTCGTCATCAGCTGCAAGAACACTTCAAAAAATCTCTGCTTCAATACCCGCCAACGGAATCGGTTGGCCATCAGCCTTCCGCTTCTCCCAAGACTTTCTCGGCTGGTCTTTCATGATCACCTTGATCCGACCTCGGTCGGCGTTCCGTTTTTAAACGGCGACGGTGGATTTCCATCGGCGTGTCAGGTGCGTCAAGCCTGATGTGTATTTTTTATTGTTTAACCCTGCCGGGCGTCTCGATTCCCAGCCGGGGTTCGACGGCCGGTATGCCCATCGCCGCGCCGCTGGGTATTGTTTTCGTTGAGTCGGGCGCGGCCGACAGGAGGAATGTCATCATGGCCAATCGCGGCGTGAACAAAGTCATCTTGCTGGGCCGGCTCGGCGCCGATCCGGATGTTCGCTTTATGCCCAATAACGGCGGCAAAGTAGTCGCCGTCCGTTTGGCAACCAGCGAAGTCTGGAGCGATCCAAAAAACGGCAAACAGGAGCGGACCGAATGGCATCGAGTGGTGTTTTTCAAAAAACTCGCCGATACCGCCGAGGAGTATTTGCATAAAGGCAGCCAGATCTACATCGAAGGCCGTTTGCGTACCCAGCAATGGGGGCAAGGGGGCGATAAACGGTACCGTACCGAAATCGCCGCCTTTGAATTGCAGATGCTGGATCGCCCTAACGCATCGGCAGCCGCCAACAGTTCGTCATCATCACCAGCGGCGCTCGATGACGCCGATTGGGATGACGATTACAGCGATATGCCCATCCATTAAACCCCGGCGCGCCGATTATAGGCGTTCATTGGTTTGACGGTTACACCGCCGACCCTTTTCAAGTTTCGGTATTTCAACCCCCTGGGGAACGCCATTCCCCAGGGGGCAATGGCGTTCCCTTTTTTTATTGAAGGAGACCCACCATGAGCCAAAACAACCGCAACAATTTACCCAAAACCCGTGACTTGCCGATGCCGGTCACGGCGCAACAAAGCTACGGCCTGTCGGAGCAGTCCTGGAAAGTACTAACCGAAGTCACTTTTCCCACGGCGAAAACCCCGGAAGCCATCCTGATGGCCCTGGATTATTGCAAGGCCCGCAAGCTCGACATCTTCAAAAAGCCGGTGCATATCGTGCCGATGTGGAGCGCGGCTTTAGGCCGCAATGTCGAAACCGTATGGCCGTCCATCATGGAAATTCAGACCACCGCGTCCAGAACCGGTGTTTGGGCCGGCATGGATAGACCTGTCTGGGGACCCGATGTCACCAAAACCTTTACCGGACGCTACAAGGATGACAACGATCAATGGCAGGAATCCAGTGTCACCGTGACCTTTCCCGAATGGGTGGCGGTTACTGTGTACCGGATCGTCGGCGGCAAACGCTGCGCCTTTACCGAGGAGGTGTACTGGCTGGAGGCTTATAGCACGGCCGGCGGTAAAAACTCGCAAGTGCCGACCGCCATGTGGATCAAACGCCCCAAAGGGCAATTGGCCAAATGCGGTAAAGCGGCGTCCTTGCGCGCAGCCTTTCCTGAGGAATGCGGTTATGCCGCCGAGGAAATGGATGGCAAAACGCTCGATGATGTTGTCGACGGTTCGGTGATCGATGGCGAGGCGACGCATTGGGAAACCGATGTTGGCCAAGCGGGTGATTGGTTTTCCGGATCATCCGAACAAACGCCGCACGTGATCGACTTGTCGCAAATCCATCCCAAGGTGCAAAAAGCCGTGGCGGAACTGGTAAGGCGTACAGCCGCAGCCGGTGCCTGGAAAGCAGCCTACGACTATGCCCACCAAAAGTTCAAAGGCATCGATCTGACCTTTGCCTTGGCCGAGCTGGACAAGGTATCGCAAGTTGAACCCAAGGCAACACAAGCCCTGGAACCAACCGACAGCATGGGCATTCCGCCATTGTCCGCGAAAGACATGGCCATGAATCAGGCCCGTCAAACCTTGGGGCACGCAGCTTAAAACGCTGTAATCCCAAAATCCTTAACCACCCACGAGGGCGTCATGATTCGCCCGCGGGGTAGGACATGACGCTCTTCATTTTTCAGGAGAGGTCATGAATACAAACGATCAATCATTGAACCGCGTGCCCTGTCATACCGACTGGCAACGTTACGATTCACCCACGGTGTTACGCCGTCACGGCCGAGGTTTTCTGGAACGCCTGTGGCGACCTCAGTGCAACGAACCCAATCTGCAACCCTTGAGCCAGCCAGAACTAACAACACTGGCCGAGAGTTTTGGTGGCGTGTGTGTCCCGGTGCAAGACGAACTGCTGTTGCTATTCGGCGATGGCCATTGGGCCCGGCGTTGCCAAACCCAATTGCACAAGCTCGGCATCGAGACGGTGCGCTTCGGTTGCCAGGTGCAGTTGACCGGATTCTCGCGATGAAGATCGTCGACGTTTCGCAACGGTCCACCGCATGGCGCCAATGGCGTTCACAAGGCATCAGTGCCAGTGAAGCGGCCATCGTCATGAACCGCTCGCCTTACAAAACCCCTTGGCGGCTCTGGGCTGAGAAAATCGGCCTGGTACTGGAAGCCAGCCTGGACAACAACCCGTTGATCCGCGCCGGCATCCAGCAAGAGTCTGAGGCTTTGCAACGCTTCGAGGATAAACATGAGCTGATGTTGTTGCCGCTGTGCGGCGAGTCGGAACGCTATCCCTTGATGCGGGCTTCGTTCGACGGATTGTCCGACGCGAATGAGCCCGTCGAAATCAAATGTCCGCACGAAACCACGTTTTTGGATGTGCTGTTAAACCGGGAAGCCTCAACTGCCTATCAGTTGTATTGGTGCCAAGTGCAACAGCAACTCTTGGTCGCCGAAGCGCAACGCGGCTTTTTGTTTTTCTACCACCAAGGCCAGGACATCGAGTTTGAAATTCAGCGCGATGAGAGATTTCTCACCGCCCTGATCGAATCCGCGATGGACTTCTGGTCGGCGGTCAAATCGAAAAAGGAACCACACAAGGATCCCGAACGCGATTTGTACTTACCCAAAGGTGATTCGGAACAGCAATGGCAACAACTGGCGGCCACGTATCGGCAACGGGCGTTGACTATCTTGGATCTCAAAAGCCAACTCAACCAGTTGGAGAATGAGCAGTCTCGGATAGAAGACAGCTTAGTGACATTGATGGGTGATTACCTAGCCGCGGAGCATTCCGGGCTACGCATCAGCCGGTTTCAAAGCCAGGGTGCTATCGATTACAAGGCGGCACTGCACGCTTTACAACCGGATGTTCAGCCTGCGGCGCTGGAAGTTTATCGCAAACCGTCTGCTACGCGCGTTCGCGTGACCTGCCGGGATGACGACGGTAAACATGCCGAAGTGCCGTTTGATGCCCAAGCCTTGAAAGACCTGGCGGGCGTGGACTTTTGGTTTTGAGGGTTCGTTTCAAGACATCCTGTAACCCTAGTGGTTACGGGGTGTTCATTGATGTTGGTCGGCTAAGAGTGTTGACGCCGAACACCTCATGGAATCCTTCAGATTAGGCATGTCGGTTTTGGGTTGGGCTTTTAAAAAAGCCCAACCCAAAACCCGCATCGTTCAGGCATTCCCTTCGTGGAATCCCGAATCCGGTTTCGACCGGCGTTCCGTTGTTAAGCGGCATGAGCGTTTGCCTCGTGTGCTAGGTGCGTCAAGCCTAGCGTTTTTGTTTGTCCCGTTGGGGTTCATCACCTTTGCGGGACTCGGTGACCCCTTTTATTCATTGAAGGAGGTCATTATGAATCACGACTTTTGGAAAACCTTGCACGGCTGGTTGAACGTTGCCCATAGCGACGACATCCAAGCCAAAAAGCGGTTGCTGCTGGAGATGCACTGTCAAATCTCGGACCCTGGTTTGAGAAGCGACATTCAGCGCATCCTGCGCTTGATGGATCGGGAGCTGTTGGCCCGCGCCGAATGGGCAATGTACTGCGTTATGCAGTTGCGTTAACCATTTTTTATCTGCCCTGGTTTGCCAGGGTTTTAACACCCGTTGGGGCTCATCTCCCCTCGGGGCGGTGCGCCCCTTGATTTCTGAGGCTAGTCCTCGAGGAGCTCACCATGTATCAATCCTATTCGATTGCCGACACCTTCGGCATTACAGCACCTGCTTCCATGAAAGTGGAAGGCTTTATCCCTGGACAAAACGCCTATGTACCGGCACAAAAACCGTATGTGTTTCGTAAGGATCACTTGCGGGACGTTCTGGCATTTTTGGGTGCACACAATGGAGACGGCTTATACCTCACCGGGCCTACCGGTTCCGGTAAAACCTCGTTATTGGAGCAAGTCGCGGCGCGTCTGCATTGGGGCGTACATTCAGTCACCGGTCACGGTCGGCTGGAACTCAACGATCTGCTGGGCCAGTACATGCTGGTCGACGGCGGTGCGATGAAGTGGATCGATGGTCCGTTGACCCTAGCAGTCCGCCTAGGCCATGTGCTGTTGATCAACGAGATAGATGCCATTGATCCGGCCGAGTTAATCGGCTTGAATGAAATAGTCGAAGGGAAATCTCTAACAATTCCGCAGACCGGCGATGTGATTACCCCGCATCCCAAGTTTCGTTTGGTCGCCACCGGCAATAGTGCTGGTAGCGGCGATCAGTCGGGTTTGTACCAAGGGGTGTTACGGCAGAACCTCGCTTTTCTGGATCGGTTTCGTTTGATGGAAGTCGGTTACCCCGAACCGGAAGACGAAATGAAGCTGTTGGCCGATGTGGTGCCAAGCATGCCGGAAACGGTACGCGAAAGCATGATCAAAGTCGCCAATCAGATTCGCAAAGTTTTCATCGGCGGCGCGGATGGCGGTGGCATGTTATCGGTGACTTTATCGACGCGCGGTTTAGTGCGTTGGGCGTCATTGGTAGCCACTTTCAAAAGTGCGCCTAATGCCTTGGCGTATTCATTGGACCGGGCCTTAACCTTCCGCGCTGAACCCGCCGAACGCGAAGCGATTCATCGCATCGCCAAGGATGTGTTTGGCGATGACTGGCAGGTCTAGTGATGGCCGCCTGGAATCTCTATCGTCATCGTAACAGTGACGGCAGCTCCAAAGACTGGGCAGTCAGGAGTAATTCGGATGGTTCGATCACTACGCGTTGGGGGAAAACGGCAGATAGTTTGCCGGGTGTTAGTAACCGACGCGGGATTAGGCAATTCGACATCGAAACTCAAAAACAGGCCAAGGGCTATGTGTTTGTTGCCGTGGTGGACATTGACGGTGACGGCAATGTGGTGTTTCCGGGTAAGACTCCGGCAATCCAATCACAAGGTTTTGATCCTAATCCCGAACCCCTGCCAACACCACCAGTCGAGTCGCTGTATTGGACTATCGAATGTCGGGCAAAACAGGCCGTTCGAGTGGATATAGGCTTAGAGGTCAGACGACTGATCAGGGTTATTCAAGCCTTGTCGAATGGCCATGCTACGCCTGAACTGGAGTGGAATGGCTGGCAACAATTCATTGATGCCACCCTCAATGCCGAAACCTTTGATATGAGCGGCCAGATCAAATCAGCCCATGGTGTTTTGCCGTGGCTGTTTTTACTGGCGCTGAAAGCAAAAGGCTTTAAAGGTGTGGAGATTGATATTGCCACCGAAACCGCCCGAGACCTCTCGGTCGATCTGAAAGCTGAACAGGACCTGCTGGTGTTTTTTGGCACCGATCTGGACAGCATTCGTGACACCGCCGAAGTTTTAGGTTTGCTTAAACCCCGTTTAAATCTGGCAGCGGCTATGTCCGACACGGACGACTGCTGGTTTTAACCGGTTTGTTATTTTCATTTAACCCGACAGGGGCACATCGGCCCCAGCGGGGATGGGTGTGCCTCTCATTTTAGGAGGTTCCCATGTCTCATGAAACGCAAATCATCTTAGACCGCGTAGTCTTGGTAAAAGTCGAAGCCAATATTTACGGCGCCCGCAAGAAACTGAAAAAAGAAGACCTAGTGCTGGCCGATGGTAGCAAATTGCCGCCGGAGGACTTAGCCAGCCTGGGATCAAAACGTTTGCTCGATCCCGATAAGCTGACGGTATTTAACCGCCTAAAGAAGGAAGCCGAACGCATTTGTTTGCGCGTTGGCACCCGATTTCTGGGTGGCTTTGCCGTGCCGGTTGAGTCCGCTGCCGGTATTACCGCGGAACTCGAACGCATCGCGCTGGATTTTGCTGCAGCTAAAACCGAATTTATTGCCGGCTATGATGCGGCGGTGACGGACTGGGTAGTTCGCCATCCAGAATTCGCCGGCATCATTGAACAAGCGGTGGATTCGGTGGAGTTTGTCTCGACGCGGTTGTCGTTTGATTTTCTGGTGGTCAGCGTCGGGTTACCCGAAAGCTTGCCGCCGGCGGATATCGCACGACTGGAAAGCAAAATCGGTTCGCTCAGTGAGCAGATGTTCTACGAAATTTCCGTAGAAGCCAATCAACTCATCGAACAATCGCTGCTGGGCAAGGAGCAAGTCACGCGTAATGCGTTGCGGCCGATTCGCCGCATGCGGGATAAACTCGATGGATTGGGCTTTCTGGATCATCGGGTCGCGCCGGTCGTCAGCACCATTGACGATCTACTGGCGAGAATTCCCAACAAAGGCGCCATTGAAGGCAGCATTTTGCAGGAGATTCTTGCTACAGCCATGCTGTTGTCCGATCCGGATAAAACCCGTCGGCACGGTGAAGGATTGTTGGCGACTCAACTGCCCGTTGTTGATGAAACTGAAGAAGTCATCGAATACGCGGAGTCCGAGCCACCAGCAGTACTCGTCGTGCCAACAGAACCGACACCCGTCATCGCTGAAACCGCTGCAGACAGCCCCGATTTTACTGATCTGTTTGACGGCATCTTTGACGATGAACTCGAACCGGAATCGGCATCGGCATCGGATGACTGGGCGCTTGAGGTCTTGCTGGATAAAAGCCAGGCCAAACTGGAAACCGGTAACTTTGCAGATGAATCCAACCACTCGGAGCATTCAGCAGAACCTGAAACGGTGACTGCCGGAGACGATGAGGAGGCGGACGATTCCGACCAGGATTACTGGTTCTGATCTGACGCCATTTAACACTTCACCCAATGGGGCAAATTCATGTCCCGCTGGGGCCGTGGTTTGCCCTGACTTTTGGAGCACACCATGAAAAATAGAACCTTACACCATGCATTCCCCATCGTTGCGGCGGCCATTGGCAATCGCTTTGGCGTCAAAGTCCGTGTCGGAGGTGATAAAGCCGAAACCGATGGCCAAACCATTTGGCTGCCAGCCTATGAGGGCGACGATCCGGATTATCAGAATGTCGCCTGGGGCCTTTTAGCCCACGAAGCCGCACATATTCGTTATTCGGATTTTACGTTGCGCTTTGGACATTCGGTATTGCGCCGGCGCTTATGCAATGCCATCGAAGATGTTCGCATCGAGCACGAACTGGCCAAGGACTTTCCAGGTACCCGGCTGACCATTCGCACCATGATTGAAAAGATGATTGCCAAAGGCGACTTTTTGGCCAATAGCATTGATGATCATCCGGCTAATATTCTGTACGGCTTCGTGTTGAAATATTTGCGGGCCAAGGTGTTGGGTCAATCGGCGTTATTGCCATTGGTCGAGCAAACCGAAGCGGCATTGAAAGCAACGTTTCCGAAAGGTGCGGTAACGCGGTTGAAAGGCTTGTTGTCCGAAGTGCCGGAGGGTTTGCAATCGGAATCCGATTGTCTGCAGTTGACTGATCGCATTCTGACCATGATTGAGCAGGAATTCGAGCATCAACGGCAGCGTCATCAGACACAGCCATCGGAAGATGAGGAAAACACGCCTGAGCCGGATGAAATGGAGCCTGATGAACGATTGCCCAACGACACTGACGAAAATCCGTCTTCAGAATCGGCGGGTAACGATGATTCGACTCTCAAAAATTCTGACGATGAACCGGCAACGCCATCCGACAGTTCTACATCCAACCCACAAGGCGAAGATGAAGAAAAGGCGGAGATTACAGATCCTATGGGCGTCTTGCAAACTCTGTTGTCCGCTGGTGACAGTGATATCGATCAGGATGTGTTTGAATCGCTGAAATCGGCCTTGTCGTTGGCGGCGGAAAATGTATCGGAATTGCTGATGCCCAGTGGCCTCGAACCGCCCATGGACGAGCGGGCCGGTGCGTTTTTACTGCGCAAGGTGCAAGACGAATCGGGAAAAATCCGTGCTGCTTTGCAAGGCTTGGTGCAATCGCAAACCTTAAACCGGTCGCAACATGCGTGTCGTGGACGGCGGCTGGATGGCAAGCGTTTACACCGTTTACCACTGGGCGAAATTAAGCTGTTTCAGCGTAAAGAGACCAAAGCGGCACCCAATACGGCGATCCATCTGTTACTCGATAAATCCGAAAGCATGGGGTATCAGGTGACCGATAGCCAAGGCCAACCTATCGGATCGCGAATGCCGATTGCGTTGGAAGCGACTTTGGCCCTGGCGATGGCGTTTGAAGGTATACCCGGAGTCAATCCTGGCGTCACAGCGTTTCCAGGCCATCACGAAGATTCGGTGTTCCGATTGCTGGAACATGGCCAACGCGTGAATGCCCGAAATGGCGCCTTTTCGCTGGCCGCCACCGGCAGTACGCCGATGACCGAAGCGATTTGGTTTGGTGCGGCGTCACTACTGCGTTGCCGGGAACCGCGCAAGGTATTGATGGTGATAACCGATGGCCAACCCAACGACACCCTGAGCACTCTGGAACTGTTGCAACGCTGCCGCGATAGTGGAATTGAAACGGTCGGCGTAGGCTTGGGATTGGATGTGAATCATTTATTCCCGATGGCCTTAACTATTAACGACATTTCAGAGCTGAGAGCGCAATTGTTCGAACTCTCGAAATCGTTGTTGTTGGCGGCCTAACCCCAGTCAATTATCCGTAGCCCAATCCTTAGGTCTTAACCTAAGCGATTGTGGCTATGGGTAGCTGATTGCAACCGTAGTTTGTCGAATGCACTCATCCTAGAGCTCATTCGACAAACAGACATTTCATGCGTTCTTTTCAAAGAATGCTGAATCCGACTTTGGTCGGCGTTCCGTCTTTAGGCGGCGAGCACGTTAAACCGTGATCGTGTCGGGTGCGTTAAGCCCGATGTAAATCGCAGTGGTTCTAAATACTGCAAATCAAAACCCGCTTCGGGCGATCATCGCCCGGCCGGGTGCTGTTCATTCGAAGTGTTTTCTTAAATTTTTAAAGGAGAACTTCAATGAACTTTATTTTCGGCATCATCCTACTGGCTATGTTCATCCTCGCCTTGCGGGTGATTTGGGCAACGGCCTTGCAACTGCTGAGCGCATTCAAACACGTAGCTCAAACGTTTCACCACTATCGTGCGCAGCGTTTGGCACGACATCGGCTACCGGTCATCATGCCACGTAGCCGTGAGGACATGGATTGGTTGGCGATATCGGATTCGGTGCGTCAGGAAATTCAGAGTCGTAATCGTGAAACAAATCGCGAGTTGGAGCGATTGGAACTTCAATATCAAGCCAAACAGAAAACAATCAAACTCTACGAGGCGGATATTGAAATCGCCAAACTGGAGCGGGAGCTATTGAAAATCAAACCGATGACTGTTGCGGTCGAAATCGCGCCTAAACCGCGTCGGCGTACAAAAAAAGCGATCGGGCCAGCCATGGTGGACGATAAGTCCGCTAAAACTGCTCAACAAGTATTTCAATTGCGGGAAGCGCTGAAAGGTAACGCCAACGGGTTACCGATTAATCAGCAAGCCCGCCATTGAATACCCGCAACGTGGTTCCGGTTGCCGTATTGATATGGCGAACTGGGATCGCGTGTTGATTCGATTCATCGGCAAATACCCAGCTGCCTTCGGGCATTAGCGATAACAAGTCGTTCTGGGTTTCCCGGCGAATTTGTCGAATCTTGTTTAGAAACGGCCAAGCTTGTTCGGGATTATCAACCCGTTTGAGCACGTCGGCTTCCAAAACATCCAATTTTTGGAAAATTTGTTGGCAATGTCGAACGACTTTTAGTGGTTCGTCGATAGGAATCGCCATTGGTTTTCGACTTGGATACAGCTCCTCCGTCCGCTTAGGACTGAGGAAATCAAAAATGCGCAAAATATCGTCAAACATGGCTGTTTCTCTGCTTTTTAATGAGTTTTAGCCACCATATACCGATTTTTGTGTGAATTCAACCCCGCTGTGCGAGCCTATTTTCGGCTTTGAGCAGCGTTTTTTACCTGCGGGAACCTCATCCTGACGGGTGGTCGTTCCTGCGTTTTTAGGAGGACATGACCATGAAAACAATCAACCTATCCAGCAGTGGCACAACCCCTGCCGAAATCAGCGCGGTTCGCTATCTAAATCATTACCGCTGTCCCTACTGCCAGACCGAATGGGAGGATGTTTGGGATTGCGGCTGTAACGATCGCTGTCCTGATTGCAACAAGGAAATCGAGCCTTATGAAAGCGCATTGATCGCGGGTGACTCGGCGGAAACCGAGTTGCCGTGCGATGGACCGTCCTTGGCCAATGCCATGCCCGAAGCCTTAGGAAAACCTGCGCTGGAAATTCATGCCTAAAAATGCACAGGAAGTAATGTGCGCAATATGTAAATGCCTGAGTTAGCCAAGTCACTCGATTCGGCGCTCAGTTTTATCCACCCACACGGGAATGTCCTATTCCCGCTGGGGAATCGTGATGTTTCCGTTTTTCATTGAGGACAACATCATGAATCAAATCTTTGAACACACCTTCAGCACGGGTCATTGCATCCAGTATCAGCGTTTGCCATCCGGCACCTGTTACCACGCCGATACACCGGAACCGGTAGTTGAGTTGTTGGAACAGCTTCGCCATAGCCGACGCAAAATTCGGCTGTATTACGGCGATATCCAAACCGGCCAGTCCTGGCACGATGAACACGATGTCATCGGCTGGATTGGTCGCTCTATAGGATCCATCAAAGTCCCATTGCTGATCGAACCCGGCGAGATCGGTGGTCCAGCATTATTGGATCAGTGCATCGTTCGCATTGATAGCCCTCGCCAGGTGCTTTACCAACACGATGATTTTCGGGTTGGCGAGGTGGAACTGGTTAGAGGTGAGCTTAACCGCTTGCCTTGGGAAATCTGGATCGATGGCAGTGTGCATGCCCGGTTCAAAGTAAAAACCGAAGCCCGGCAGTATCAGGACTTCATTCAAGGTAAGCGGTTCGCGTTGATCTGACGCGCCGTTTTGATTTTAACACTCGGTTAAGCCGAGTTTTTCACACTACCCCTGCGGGATGATTTTATCCCGCCAGGGATACATCGGTCGTCAGGGGTCTTATCGGAGATCACCATGATAGACAATCTTCAGTATTACCCAACGCCGGAAGCGTTAAGCATCAAGGCTTGGGAAACCTTCAAGAACAAGAATTTTGTGCGTGTATTGGAACCCTCTGCCGGGGAAGGTCATTTATTAAAACCCAGGCCTTATAACCGCTGGCAGCAAATTCCAGTCGATTGCATTGAAATCGATATCAGTAAACACCCGATCTTGCGTTCGCAAGGCTATGCCGTGGTAGGTATGGATTTTATGCAGTTCAAAAGCGGCAGTCTGTATTCCCATGTGTTGATGAATCCCCCTTTTGCCGACGGCGTACAGCATGTGCTGAAGGCGTGGGAGATTTTGTTCGATGGTGAGATCGTGGCCATTATCAATGCTGAAACCTTGAAAAACTCGTTTTCCAAGGAACGAAAGCATTTGCTTCGATTGGTTGAACAGTTTGGCGAAGTGGAATACTTATCGGACATGTTTGCCAGCCAGGATGCCTTGCGCAAAACGGATGTGGACATCGCCCTGGTCTGGTTGAAGAAAACCTCAACCTTTGAAGAGGCGCTGTTAGGCAACATCCTCGACGACTTACGTCGCGATCAAGTGAGCGAGGAAGATTTGGCTGGCGATTGCCAGCCCATTCATGAACTGGCGTTAGCCAATGCCTATATCGACAATGCGGTGCTGATGTTCAATGCCGCCGTCGAAGCGGCCCGGCAATCGGTGTTTAGCGAGGCCCGTGCCATGCGCTATCGTAAGATGCTAGGACAAACGCTCGGTGAATTGAATGGCGATGCGGCGGTCAAATCCTCTGGCACCACACTGGATTGGGTAAAAACTCAGCTGTATACCGATTACAGCGATCTAAAAGATCGTGCCTGGTCCGGTATTTTGCGATCCACGCAAGTCACATCACGCTTGTCATCGGCGGCGCAAAAACGCTTGGAGTCGGATTTTGAAGCGGTTAAGTCCTTGGAATTTACCGTGCCGAATATCTATGGCTTTCTGCAAGGCATCATCGATCAGCAAGGTGAAATTCAACTGAGCATGGTGTGCGATGTTTTCGATCTGATCACCCGCTATTATAGCGATAACGCGGTGTTTTACATGGGCTGGAAAAGCAATGACAAACACCGCACGCTGGGCATGCGGATCAAAACCACGCGTTTCGTTCTGCCAGGGCACAAAGTCGAGTCCTATCAAAATAGCTTGAACTGGGAGTCAGAACGTCTGTTGACCGACTTCGACAAGGTATTTGCTTTGCTCGACGGCAAGACCGAAGCGGAAGTAAGTTTGGTGTCGGTGTTTCGGCAGCATTTTCACGCGCTTCGTGTCGGCAAGCGGATCGGTGGCAGTTATTTTGACGTTCGCTACTATCCGGGGGTCGGCACTATTCACTTTTTTCCGAAGAGCAAAACCTTGATCGACCGGATGAATCGTTGGGTTGGCCGCCAGCGCCGTTGGTTGCCGCCCGTGGATACGCAAGCCGGTCATGGTTTCTGGCAGCAGTACGAACAGGCTGAGACCTTAGATCGGGCGTTTCACACCGAAGTGAACAAGCAGTGTCCACGCAGTAGCCGGCATGTCCATTTCGATCCCTTTTGGGCGATCAAGCACGGCGGCGAGTCGGAACGGGAAAATGGCCATCGTCTATTAACCCAGGCGATGAGCAGCGTGTTGGCCAGTCGAGGCATCGATCCCGATGCGGTATTGGAAAACGAACCATCCAGCTTGCTGGAATGGGCCGGGTCTCTTCCGCCGGCTACAGACCTGGCTTTAGCATCGTAATCCGGTGTTATACAGATCTTTAACTTAACAACTGGCCTAGCCAGTATCACCTGCCTCGGGGAGATGATCCGTTATCCCTGTCGGGGTTGGACTGTGTCGTTTCCTTGGGGCTTTTTTATTTGAGGAAACCCATTCCAAAACACCTGACGCATGAGAGGCGTCAACTTAAGTTTTATTAGCGAAGGATGCTTCTGCGGACGGCCAACGTTTGCGGGCGTCGCTGACGAGGCTTTGAACATTTTTGACATCCCTTCCGGAGAAAGTCCACCCCGGAAGGGGACGGCTTTCTCCAAATTTTAAGATTACCGGAGAAAACCCATGTTATACATTCGAGGAACCAATAATCGTTACCGTATGGCCGATGAACAGGATGTCATCTTGGAGGCCATTCAGATCTACAACCGCACTTTTAGTCGAGGCGAACCCTTGACCAGTCCGGACAAGGCGAAGGACTGTATTAAATTGAAATTGGCGCCGTATGAGCACGAAGTATTTCTGTGTCTGTTCTTGGACAATCAACATCGGGTCATCGCTTGCGATGAATTATTCCGGGGTACGATTGATGGCGCTAGCGTGTATCCGCGCGAAGTGGTCAAAGCCGCGCTGCACTATAATTCCTCGGCTCTGATCATGGCGCATAACCACCCGTCGGGGATCAGCGATCCCAGTCAGGCCGATCGCGTGATTACAGCAAAACTTAAAGAAGCCTTGGCCTTGATTGACGTTCGCGTACTTGATCACTTCATCGTCGGCGAAACCGTGTATTCATTCGCTGAAAATGGCTTGTTGTGAAAAGGTATTAGTGCCGAGACTATTCATCGGTAACCATGAGGCGGGATTGATGCGACTTCGTTAAATGATATAAAACCCACGTCTCCCCAGAATCAGATGCTAAACATTGGCCTGGTTTTTGGGGAGGCTAACTCTTGGCGAGTCAGGATACGGCCGAGGCTGATGACATGGACTCCTCCTTACTCCCACGGTGTCACAAGACACCTGACGATTAATGAAGAATCAATCTGATGAATGACCGCTTGTGATCTAAGTTCAGACTTTCAAGAACTTATTCCCATGCCGGACAAATTTCTAAATCCGTCTAAATGCACCAGGTGCTACTCCAATATGGCGTTTAAAGGCTTTGTTGAACGCCGGTGCCGATTCGTAGCCGCTCCTTTCCGCTACGCGTTCCATTGTAATGTTCGGCTCCATTAACCAGTGAGCAGCGATTTGCAAGCGCCATAGCATTAGATATTCGATGGGCGAATGGCCAATCAAGGCAGCAAATTTCTCCGATAATACTGACTTGGAAACACCGGCCTGAGAACATAATCCGCTAAGCGTCCAGTTCTGCCAAGGCTGCTCGTGAATCAAGTTCAGCGCTTTGGCTAAGCGCTTATCCTGCATGGCGGCAAACACGCCCTCGCGCACCCAGTCTTGCTCGATGCAATGACGAATCGCCAAGACTAACAAACTATCGCACAAGCGCTCGATGACCGATTCGCTGCCAAAACGCGGTGTTGACGCTTCAGCTATTACTAGTTCGAGCAATCGCGTCAGGGTCGTTCCAGCTTGGCTTTGCAGGATGACTATTTCGACCGGTAGCGGCTGCCATAACAAGGATTTTGGCGAGGCCAGTTGAATTTCGCCGCAGACGAATCCCACGTCACCCTCAGCCCAAGGCGCCATTCGTGTATCACAGTCATCATCCGGTAAATCCTCGGCGCTATACGACAAAAAATACCGGGCAGCATGCGGCAAAAACAGAATCAAATCGCCGGTATCCAGCCGCAATGGCTCAGGCCAGCGTGGTAAGTGGACAAAACGCGTCCCTTGCTGACCAAGTGAAACCAGACCGAGGTCTGTGAGTTGTGATCCATCAACCAGCGCCCGCACACCCCACCCGAATAGACCAATTTCGTGCAGATTCAAACCACTGATCAACGGGGTCAAGGCATCCATCGTTTACTCCCGGAATATCGGACAAGTACGCCGGAAGTGTGCGCATGGGATGAAGCAATGATTTTTCTTAACCTATTCCCGTCGAAACGAATTCGCATCGGCATTACACCTAATGTTTTTAAATTAAAGGAGAGACATCATGTCCCAATTTCAAATTCATTTCATCCTGACCGCCAATGCCACGGCAAAACCTTAAAGGAAGGCTCGTTGAAAAAATACGGCTTCGTGCCCAATTTGCACGGCGGTTTGACCGAAGCGCCGGCGGCTCTGATAGCTTACATCGAGTTGACGGCCTTGGTTTGAACAAACGTCGTTTAGCCCGACCGAACAGCAAGTCATTTTGCTGGCCATTAGCGCCGAAAATCATTGCACTTATTGTTTCGCCGCGCATTAGATGATCGCCAAACTCATGGTCAAAGCAGATCCAGCGATCGTCGAAGCTCTGCGCAACGGTAAACCGCTGCCTGACAGAAAATTGGATGCATTGGCCGGATTTGCCTGTGCAGTGGTAAAAAAACGTGGCGAAGTTTGTGGTCAAACCTTAGACAAATTTATCACGGCAGCCTACAGCCGGGCGCAGGTTTTGGAAGTGGTGTTGGGCGTGACATTCAAAACCCTTAGCAACTACACTAACCATATTATCAATATCCCATTGGACACCGCATTCCAAGCCGAAGCGTGGGACAAAACGGCGCATTGCAGCAGCCAGAAATGCGTTTAAAGGGTGATTGTTTTCGCCCTAGCTCAGATGCGCCAATTCCTTGCAATTGGTGCATTTCGGCTTTATTGTATGCATAAACAGTTAAAGAAACCTTTGGGGGGATACCATTTAGTCTCAGCGATTTGTTAACTCTAAATATCGTTGCCAGTCCTGATAGGTATCCACGTCCCACTGACTGTCCAGTTCATAAACCTTCAGGCCAATGTCTTCTGATCGACGACGGGTGGCCGACATAACCTTGTCATGCCCCCAGCTCATGTCGCTAAATAGTCTCGGTTGAACTTGATTTAAGCCGATCATGACGTAACCGCCATCGTCAGCGGGTGCAATGACCGCATCGTGTCCTTGGTTTAACGCCGTCAGTGCCCAACGCAGGTCGTCACCGGAAAGACTAGGACAATCGCAACCTATCAGCACTGCGTGTTGGTATCGACCCAAGGCGTCATCAAAGGCGTATTGCATGCGTTCGCCCAAATTTTCGCCATGCTGTGACTTGAGTGTAAGCGGGTAGCGGTATGCACAATCTTGAAAGAAGGCATGGCTGGTATCCGGCGCACAATGAAGTTCGACTGGACACAAAGACTGCTGAAAGGCCCGATCCAGGGTCATATAAGTGAGCTGCCGATGGGCCTTAGCCGCCTTTTCTGCGCTCAAGGCCGGTTGTAGCCGGGTTTTGACTTGGCCAGGAATCGGCGCTTTGCAAAAAATTAGCAGGACGCTGTCGGGAAATTGATAAACCATAGATCAGCGTTTCCGCAAAGGTCGAAACGGCATGGCTAATAACTGGAAGAAACCCAGCTCTTGTCGGTCTTGAATTCCGTTCAAGCCAATAGTCATTTCGGTTTGCGGTTGCTGTGATCGATGACAGTAGGTCTTGAACAGGCGGTCCCAGCACGACAAGGAAAAGCCAAAATTGCTGTCGGTTTCCTGTTGCCGGGCGGAATGATGAATCCGGTGCATGTCCGGCGTGACTAACAGATAACGCAGCATCCGCTCGAAAAGCGGCGGCAGGCTGACATTACCGTGATTGAACAATGCGCAGCCATTCAGGATGATTTCGAACGCGATCACGGCCATAGGATCGGCACCGAGTGCAATCACCAACACTACCTTGTAAGCCATGGACAGCATGATCTCTAGGGGATGAAAGCGCACGGCGGTGGTGGTATCGAAATCAAGGTCGCTGTGATGGATTTGATGCAGACGCCAGAACCATTGCCAGCGATGGGCCGCCACATGTTGCGCGTAAATCGCCAAATCCAGTAAAAGCAGGCTTAGCGAAATGTTTAGCCAATCGGGTACGGGTAAGTTGTTGAACAGGCCAAGCTGTTGGTCGACGGCCCAGTTCGCCGCCAGCCAGGCTGCCGCACCGATGCTGATGCGCATCACACCCGCATTCAAGGCCGCCAAACCAAGATTGATGCTCCAGCGTTGACGGCGTGGGATGCTTAAATACCGAGTAGGACTTAGCAATTCCCAACTCGCCATCAACACTAAAATACCGATAAACACGCCAAAGCGCAGCATGGCTTCCATCACCGTCTCCCGTCATAACACATGGCCAGATCATTGGGATCGGCACCAAAAAAATACGCCAAGCGTAGCCACCACATCAGTAGGATGGTTTTGAATAGTCCATGTTGTTGCCAGCGCCGTGCCGAAGTCAGCACCTTGGCCTTTAAACTACAGGGTTTACCGAGTATTTTCAGCTTGCCGCTGATGGCAATATCTTCCATCAGGGCAATCTCCGGAAAGCCGCCCACCGCTGCAAATGCTGAGCGGGTCATAAACAAAGCTTGGTCACCGGTGGCAATGCCGGTCAACCGTGAGCGCTGGTTCATCATCAAGGCTATCAATTTGAAGATAGGTTTAGGGCTGTCGAATGCCACATCGAAACGACCCCACTGAAAACTTTCGGCCATGGCCTGGCTGATCAAATCAATCGCATTATCAGGCAATCGAGTATCGGCATGCAGAAACAGCAATACCTCGGCATCAGCTTGCAAAGCACCCGCATTCATTTGTAGGGCGCGACCGCGAGAACCGAGTATGACCTTATCGACCAGAGGCTTGGCAATTTCCGGGCTATCATCGTGACTGCCGCCATCAACCAGCAGCAGCTGGCAACGATCACGCAGACCTTGCAAGGCATGTAATTTAGCAGGGAGTTGTCCGGCCTCGTTGAGAACTGGGATGACGATACTAAGCTGGTAAGTCATGTCTTGAATTTGTCCCTCAAGCCTTGCGCCGCCAGACATGATAACGGCCCAGCCATGCCAGCAAAGACTTGGGCGCATGATTGCGTTTCCAGACGCCCGCTACATATTTATTAGCTTCGGCCAGGGTCGGATAGATGTGAATGGTGCCTAAAATCTTATTCAAACCAATACCGTGTTTCATCGCCAGCACGAATTCCGCCAGCAAATCGCCCGCATGTTCGCCGACGATGGTGACGCCGAGAATCTTGTCCTTGCCGGGTACGGTCAGCACTTTGACAAAACCATGCGCCTCCCCGTCGGCAATCGCTCTATCCAGATCGGCTATGCCATAGATAGAGACTTCATAAGCAATGTTCTGTGTCCGCGCGTCCTGTTCATTCAAACCCACGCGGGCCACTTCCGGATCGGTAAAAGTCGACCAGGGAATCACCGAGTAATCGGTACGGAATTTCTTGAATTGGCCGAACAAGGCGTTGACCGCCGCATACCAGGCCTGATGTGCGGCAGTGTGGGTAAATTGATACGGCCCGGCCACGTCGCCGACGGCGAAAATATTCGGATAGTTGGTTTCCTGCAAGGCGTTGGTTTCCAGCGTATTGCGCGGCGACAAGGCAATGCTCAATTCTTCGACGCCATACCCTTGCACATTGGCGGCACGGCCAACGGCAATCAACACCTGATCAAACGGAATTCTGACTGTTTGTCCCTGGAATTCAGCGATCAGGATTTTTTCGCCGTTCTCGACAACGAATTCTTTGGCAGCGTGATTAACGCGCACATCGATACCTTCCTGTTCAAAACGGGCCATCACGACTGCCGAGACATCACTATCTTCTCGCACCAGTAGACGAGGCTTCTTTTCAACCTGAGTCACCTGACTGCCGAGCCGAGCGAAGGTTTGGGTCAGTTCGGAGCCAATCGGCCCGCCACCCAACACCAATAGACGTTTAGGCAATTCACGCAGGTTCCAGACCGTATCCGAGGTCAGATAGTCGATCAGCTCAATGCCCGGAATTGGCGGTATAAAAGGCCTGGCCCCGGCGGCAATCACTATCGAACGCGTGGTTATGGTTTTGACACCCTCGGCGGTGGTCACCTCAACTTGCCAAGGGGAAAGGATGTTGGCTGAGCCATGAAGCACATCAACGCCCAGTTCGGTATAACGCTCGATTGAATCGTGAGGTTCCACAGTTTTGATGATATCTTGCACACGCTCCAAAACGGCGGCGAAATCAAAATCGACCACAGCCTTTTCTATGCCAAATTCTTTGGCACGTTTGACATGCGATAGAAATTTGGCCGAGCGAATCAGTGCCTTGGAAGGGACACAGCCGGTATTCAGGCAATCGCCACCCATTTTGTGTTTTTCGATCAGAGTGACTTTGGCTTTTACCGCAGCAGCAATATAGGAGGATACCAAGCCGCCGGCACCGGCGCCGATCACCACTAGGTTGTTATCGAATCGAGCAGGCTTAATCCAGCGTGCGTAGACTTTGCGTTGTTTGATAAATTCGAGCATTTTTTTCGCCAAAAGTGGAAATAGTCCCAGCAAGGCAAACGAACCAATCAAAGCTGGAGACAGAATGCCGGATAGTGAGTCGATTTTTGCCAACTGGGTCCCGGCATTTACATAAACAACGGTACCGGCCAGCATACCGATCTGGCTAACCCAGTAAAACGTCCTGGTCTTGATTGGCGTCAATCCCATCGCCAGATTGATCATGAAAAACGGAAACACCGGCACCAGACGTAGAGTGAACAAATAAAAAGCACCGTCACGACTCACGCCCTCATCGATACTTTGCAAGCGAGCGCTGAACCGTGACTTGACCCAGTCACCGAACAAAAAACGGGCGGCTAAAAACGCCAATGTTGCGCCGATGGTCGAGGCAAACGAGACGATCAGCGTCCCCCATAAAACGCCGAACACCGCGCCGCCAGCTAACGTGAGTATTGCTGCGCCCGGCAGCGACAGTCCCGTGACGGCGATATACAACACGGCATAGAGTGCAATCGCCAAAAGTGGATGCGTTTGACGATAGCCGACTATTGCCGTCTGCTGCAATTTAAGGCTTTCCAACGTCAAATAGTGCTGCAAATCGAACGCGAAAAACACGGTAATCAACAATGCGATGAGCACTAGCAAAACGATTTTTGACGTTTTCATCACATCCTCGCTTCAGCGGCTAATCGAATTGTCAAATGCGGCATGTTGAATGGTGAGAACAGGGATAATCGATTGAGCATAATAAATATCCTTACATCATTAAATATGATTGTTGGTCGTGTTAACACGTTGTTCCTTACAATTTGATTGCAAGCTATCTGTTCAGGCTCAACAGGACATCATTATCGCGTAACAGATATAACATCAGACAGCCTGCTAACATCGGCCAGACTGCAAAAAACAATAAATTCGGCCCGTCAAAAGGAGACAGATAATATTTAAAGGACGACAGCGCCGATACGAAATGAAGCACTAACACCACGCCGTAACAAAAGCGCTTGTAAACACCCAGCAAAAACCCGATCAGTATTGCTAATTCCAAAGCCGCCAAGCCCTGATTAGCGGCTGCTGTTGACGCTCCAGTCGTAATCTATATTGGTTTTAATCTTAAGGTCCGGCAGATTAGCGTGGTAATGATTGATGAACGCAGCCACCCCGCCGCCTGCTGCAAAATCTTTTTCGAACCAATCAAAGATTTGCGATACCTGCAGTTTGTCTTTGCCGACGATCAGTCCCTTGCCGGGATTGTCAAGAAAATACTGGGATTGGTCGTCCAGTTGTGCTGACAATTGACTGGCAGTGTAAGGCTCATCACGCAAGTCTGGGCAGCTTACGGAGGCGCAGACAATGGCCAGATGTATTCTGGGCTCGCCCATCGGGCGTAGAATCTTGTGTTCCACCTCACCCAGACTTACCGTCTTGCCGCCCAGTTCACCAGCAGGCTTGTCCCATACCGGACTCAACAGACTGCCGACATCCTTGATACTATCGAGAGGCCAGTGGTCGACCACGGTTTTCAACGCCAGAATATTGTAGGCGTTAATATAAAACGCCAATTGTTCATCACGTCCGGAAAGACGCTTGAGATCAAAGCTGGATACCGCTTGATAGGCCTTGTCTAGGCTACTATTGGCTTTGAGCGCCGGATAATCTACCAACATTAGTTTGATGCCGTTTTTAGTGCCGGGTCTGACGTGGGCCAACACGATACGATAATCGCTCCAGTCCGGTTCTTCCGCAGAAGCTAAACCAGCGAACAGTATCAGGCCGACCAGCAATGTCGATAGTACTTTAGTAAAAATGGAGTTTCTCCATTGAATTTGAATCTGGTTTTCGTGGCTGACCAACCTAAGAACTACATTAGACATACCAACTTTGACTTTGGCTCTTAAAGATCAGCCTTGGTGCTAACTCTAAGTCGTTATGGAAAGCGATTCCTTACAAAGCTATCGATAACATTGTCTGCTACCACGAAGGATTAGACGTTATGTAGCATAGAAGTTAAGTGAGTTAGACGATCGAGTATCAATGGCGAATGATTTGGCGCATTTCCGGCAGGTCGGCAAATTTGAGTAAGAAGGCCTTGTGATGTTTGTGAGCATTACAGTAATGCAAGGTCATTTCCGTCAGGCCTTCCCCGGTGATTTTTCGAGGGCCGGACCTCACCTGATAGTCTTCCAGAATGCTGTCGATTTTGACCGAAATCTTGCCACCTTGATCATCGAATAGCAGGGTGACCTGGGTGTGATAACACGGACCAAGATAGCGGGTTTCGATGCGAGTAACCAAATGCATCAACAGCATCAGGCCGGCCGTCAGCAATACCGCTACACCGCCATAACCAGTGCCGCATAACATGCCGACAGCCGCCATGAACCAAATCATGGCCGCCGTGGTCAGGCCGCGTATCCGCACGCTGTCGTGCATAATGGCGCCGGCGCCCAGGAAGCCAATGCCGGTGACGATTTGTGCCGCAATCCGACTTTGATCCGGTTCGCCATCGGCCAGCAGCTTTGATAGTATCGTGAACAACGCCGCACCCAATCCGATCAGGATCATGGTTCGAATCCCTGCCGGTTTTATTTTTTTTCCCGTTCGACCCCGATGACAGCACCGCAAATCACAGATGCCATGATCAGAACCGGGTAAGCCGCCACCTCGGGCAGGGTTTGATACCAGTCGCTGATGATGCGGTTTAAGAACTCGATCAAGGCGGATTTCATTCGGCCAGTGCTCCGCCGCAGCTGCTGCCTTGGCCGGCCGTGCAGCCGTAGCAATGGGCGGCAGTGGCAATCGGTGCGCCATTTAATAACGCCGCATGTAAGTCGCAGATATGCATTTTGGGTTTGGCCACCGCCCTCAGGGGTAGCTCAAGCATCTGGTTGAAGTCGCAGTCATAGACATAGCCTTGCCAATCGATGCTGACTGTGTCCAGGCACATAAGATTTTCGAGATTCTCAGCGTGGAAATTGTCTTTCAGTAAAGTCAGATAAGCATCGAAGCGCCCCTGACTGATCAACATACTGCCGAAGCGCTTGATCGGCATGTTGGTGATGGCAAAGAGATGGTTAAAGACGATAGCGTATTCGTCTTCAAGATGTTGTTTGTAAGCTAATTCCAACTTATGCTGATCGGGTGGCAATACGGCATCTTGCGGATTAAACACTAAATTCAGCAGCAATTCGTTGTCCGGTTGGCCGTAGCCTAGTTTGTTTAGGCGCTGCAAAGCCGCCAGACTGTCCCGAAAAACGCCTTTGCCGCGTTGTTTATCGACATTTTCTTCCAGATAACACGGCAGGGAGGCGACGATGTTGACCTGCTGCGTGGCCAAAAAACCTGCGAGATCGGCGTATGCCGGTTCTTCCAGAATGGTCAAATTGCAACGATCAATGACTTCTATGCCCCGATCGCGTGCCGCCCGCACCAAATAACGAAAATCAGGATGCATTTCAGGTGCGCCGCCGGTTAAATCCAGGGTGTGAATGTTGGCGGTTTCGGCCAGCGTCAGCACTTGATCGATAGTCTGTCGACTCATCATCTCGGGACGTTTGGGGCCGGCATTGACATGGCAATGTACGCAACTCAAATTACACAAATAGCCCAAATTGATTTGCAGCACTTTCAGCGGCTTGCGGAATAGGGCCGGAAAGTCGCTGTCGAGTAGCAGCGGTTTGGTGTCGTGCATGTTTAATCCTTGGAAAACCAGATGTCGCCATAAGCGGCGTTGATCTGGGCATTACTATTATCGGTATCGGTCATGAGGGCGACGGCATCTATCACGCTGATGTCTTCACCAAATAGTTTCTTGAAATCCGCCTTGATGTTGCGCTTTTCGGTTTGCCAAACATTTAGCGATGCTTCCGGCCCGCGTAAAGCCATCATCATTGCATGATCACCTGCAAAGGCATTAGGCCAGACTCTGTCTTTTTTAGTGGTACTGGCCCAGACATAGTTGATAGCTTTGGTTTGCCAAAACGCCAATCCGCCCTTGACCACCACATATAAACGCGCCGCGTAATCGTCGCCGAGCTTGCTTTGTTCATTCAAACCGGATAAACGCTTGCTGATGCGCCACGACCAGTTCAGAAACGGGGTTTGTTCCAAATCGATGCGCTGTTCTTTGAATAGACCAGAGCCAGAGGCGCTGCTGTCGGCAGTCAATACCGCCACGTCATCAATAGCTTGCAATCGATACTGGGTTTCGCCTTTGAAGCTTTTATGTTCCCATCCCTCCAGGCGATTTTGGCTGAACTCGCCTATAGCCAGTTTATTATCAGCGACCGCCGAGTGAATCAGTGAGAGCATCGTTAATAACATCCACCAGAGTTTTTTCATGTTTAACCCGTAACGCGTTGTTTCAACCAATTATCAATACCCAAGCAGCCACTTCCACTCATCAGCTGTGAACCGAGCATGAATAAATAAACCAACGGCAGCTTGTAATTACCATAACCTTGATCGGTATTGGCATAGTCTTTCGATAATTCGGCCAGTGTGTGCCAATCGGCTGGCCAATGCACGGTGGCGATGGCTACCACGGTCAAAACACCATCAATGCCGCGCTGAAAAAGCGGGTCATGATTCCCAATATCAACGTAATCGGGGCGATGATTTCCAGGTCAGTCGCCAAGGTCCAGCTAAAGTCGGCGGATAATAAGCTGAACGTAACAGGAAGCTCAAATCGGAAAACCAGTTATCGCCATGGAGCTTTTCCAGGCCGGCTTCGCCAAACTCGTAAGCCAGCAACAGGCGCGGAAAAATTGGCGACAAGCCATGCAGGTTATGATCGAACCAATGAGAAAGCCGGCCGGGCGAAGAGCATATTTGCTCGATGCTGGCTGGAATCAAGCTGGCGGTGCAATCGCCGTGGTTGGATTTAGAGAGGTCGTTCATGGTTGATATTCCAAAAGTCATGCGCCAGAACGTCGATGGTCGCGCCCTGGCTAGGCAGATCGGCCAGAATGCGCTGACCGAAGTGGGTTAATTCAAAAAATTGTGCAACCGAGAGGTCGTAACCTCTTATTGCTTCCAGGGTCTGCAGTCCGGTCAGGCTGTTATTTAACGGTAGGATCAGCTTCGCCGTGGCCAGGTTTAGGGTTACAAATTGCACTTGATCCTCGCTATCTCGAAAACCCAGGATATGGGTAGCCGTTTCGAGTGGTTCACTCGGCAGACAGTTTGGTCCGATGGCCTGCACCGGCCATTGGTAGTGCAGCAATGGCATGACCGGTGCAAACACGAGGATATTGGTCAGTAATTCGGTATCGGACAACTGCTTTCGCGTCACCGGTTGGGACTCGGTAATCGACAATTGCAACTCGATCCATTCGAAACGCGCCAATTCGGCCAGAAATGGCCAGTCATTGGTCGGTTGACGCCCCTGTTGCGGATACTGCACAAACTCATCGGGAATCTGCCGGTAATATGGCGTCAGGCAGCGATGTTTTGCGATGAAATCCAGCAGCAACGCACGCGAGTCTTCTTCCGGTAGCAGACTGTGAATGACCGGAAAGCAGTCCGTCAGGCTCTCGTCGAATTTGTTATAGAGCAGATCGACATACACGGCCATTCGCTCAGGGACAAAACACGCAGGTAATCGAGCTGCTTGCGGTTGGTGCAAGTCATTCAAAAACTGCCGTTGCTGTTGTTGAATTGCGGATGATTGGCTCATACCGCCACCTCGCTGATTTCGTGTGTGCTGCGATAAAGCCGGTGACTCTTTTGAAAGGCACAAATCCGTTCCACTTCAACCAGTAAGTCTGCCAATGGCGGAATATTGCTGTCGCGTTCCATCAAAGAGGGAAACAGATCAAAACTTCGATAGGCCTCAGCCAGCAACTCCCAAACCGGCTCGATGGTGTTCTGACCATGGGTGTCGATGATCAAGCCCGAAGGTTCCATGTCGTGACCGGCAACATGCCCATAAACGATACGCTGCCGGGTAAGCCGCGTAAAAATGTCACGGGGTCGTAGCCGTGATTGACGCTGTTGACATCCAGATGCAGAAAGCAATGGGTTTCGCTCAGTACAGCATTGATGAATGCCAGTTCGTCCATTTCCGCCTGCGATGGCTGCACATAGTAAGACGCGTTTTCCAGGGCAATGCGCCGTTCCAGAATATCCTGAGTCTGGCTGATACGACCGGCGACATGCTTGACCGTCTGCTCCGTAAACGGTATCGGGTATAAGTCATAAAAATGGCCTTCGTCGCTGCAAAAACTCAAGTACTCGGCGTACAGGGCAAAATCATTATGATCGAGAAACTGTTTCAGTTTGCTTAAAAATACCGTATCGAGCGGCGCGGGGTCGCCCAACGACAAGGCCAAACCGTGCACTACGAAACGGTGATGCTCGATCAGACTATGGAACTGCTTGCCGAGACGGCCACCGAAGGCCACCCAGCTTTCCGGTAATACTTCGAAAAAGGCTATGCTGTTCGGCACGCCGGTTTGCAAAGTGGGCAACAGCGCCCGCCGCAAACCAAGTCCTGCGCCGGATAGTCCAAAGAGATTAGCGTTAGATAGGCTCATCGGCAGTAGTCCCAAGCTTATTCGACTGAAGCGGCCTTAGCCTTATCAGCACCACACTTGCCTTAGCCACATTTACCTTCCTTTGCTCCGTATAACCAAGCGCGGCTTTTCGGATAAACTGGGATTGGCTCTTGAAATTACGGCAGCGGGAACACATCATCACATGCTCCCCGATTGCTAGCCGTTCGCCTAAACTGAGTTGCTTGTCCAAACCCTGTGATACCAGGGCGGTAATATCGCGACAACTACGCATGACGATGCTCCTTTTTTACTTTAGATTGATTGAACCAACGGATTTCCAGGCACTCTCGTAACCGCAACCGTGCTCGGTGCATCGTGACCCAGTAATTGGCGTCGCTTAAACCGGTTTCCCGGCACACTTCCTCGGCTTCCAGACCCACCAGTTCGCGCAGCATGAATACCTTGGTCATTTTCGGCGGTAGATTGTTTTGGCAAGTTTCATAGATGGCCCAGAACTCCTGTTGTTTGAGCGCCGCTTCGGGATCGTTCCAGGTGGAGGGGCCGCCGTTCCAATGGCCGTTGCTCATGAAAAACACGTCTTCGTCTAATTCATCCTCATCGTTATCGATTTGATCGAACTCAGTGGTGACAACTTCACGCGCACTTCGCCGCCAGTGATCGGCGATCTTGTGTTTCAAAATACCGATGAGCCAGCTGCGTAATCCAGCCTTGCCTTCGAAATTGGCGGACGCTTGCCAAGCGGCCAGCAAGGTTTCTTGCACGGCGTCGTCGGCCAGTTCGTTATCCTTTAGTTGCAGCAAGGCATAGCGAAACAGCACGGGCCGATGTTCGGCCATTAGGGCTTCGCTCAGTTGAACGGATGAGTTAATCTTGGCGCTCAACAACATGCGCTATCAGTCTTCGCCAATTCGCTGCCAGGCCCTGGCGAGCAATCGAATAAACCGAAATGCCGGGATTTATCGCCCAGCACTTGAAAGTGATCGCTGTAACGACTGAGAGCCAGCATGTCTGCACTGTTGCCGCAGACTCTTAACGGCCGGCCAGTCTCGAAATGATGATGGTCGTCCAAATCGAAACTGTGCAGGTGTTGGTCGATAGAGCCTAAATAGACCGCGACTTGGCCGAAGTCCTCGCAACGATCCTCCAAAGGCATTTTGAAAGCTCGCACCGTCACCGAGTCAAACTTGACCATGCCGATTTTGGCAAATACTTCCGGGTCGTCGATGCTAATCGGGGTTTGTTTGACCTTACGGACATCCGGGCAGCCTAAGTCCTGCAAAATGCGCCGGAAGTCTTCCCAGTACAAGGCGCCTCCTAAGCATTCGCCCAGCAGAATGGGGTCCTGACGTAGTTGGGCGGGGATGCGGCGGTCGGCGAACACGTCTGAAAAATATAGCTCTGCACCCGGCTTCAGTACCCGGAAAATTTCCGCTAGCACTCTTGGCTTTTCTGGCGATAAGTTGATGACGCAATTGGAAACCACTACGTCGAAGCTGTTGTCGGCTATTCCAACAGAATGCAAATTTTCAATATGACCATGCAGGAATTCGACGTTGGAAAACCCAAACCGTTCAGCATGCCAATCGCGATGGCGAACAGCCACTTCCAGTTGCTCAGGCGTCATGTCTACACCGATCACGCGACCATTGGGACCGACCAGTTTTGACAACAGATAACAGTCGCGGCCGGTGCCGCAGCCCAAGTCCAGCACGGTTTTGCCTTCCAACGCAGGTGGCAAGGGTGAACCACAGCCATAAAATCTTTCCAATACTTCAGGGTGCAATTCCGCCAGCAACCCTTTTAAATAGCTTGGCATGGCGTCGATGCTGCAACAGGCGCTGGTTTTCAGATCTTTGCTGGATTGTAGAACCTGGCCGTAATAATGGCGAACCGATTCACTTATTTCTATAGTGGTCGTCATGGGATATCTCGTAAGGTGATAGCAATAGGTATTAAGAAAGTGGTGTCGACTTTGTCGCAAAGGTCGCTCAAGAGCAACATGGCGGTGTTTTGATTGAGGGTTCCAAAACCTGAATAAAAAAAACCGCTGCACCAACACCACCGAGTAGAGGCCCAAGGATATAGACGAAAAAAAATCCGCCTTTTTGGTCTGGAAAAGCCCAGTCATTCCAACCCATAAACCAAGCTACTAAGCGGGGTCCAAAATCTCGTGCAGGGTTTAGTCCCGCTTGAGTGAGAGGAGCAATTAGGCATATGACGGCTGTTACCGTCAAACCTATGAAAACTGGAGCCAAAGCCTCGTCAGGCCGCCCGACATTACAGCCTTCTGTTAAGGCGAAAATCATTAAAACCAAAACTAAAGTCCCAAAGGATTCGGCAATAATCGCTAGGGGCATGGAAACAACAGCCCTGCCTCCTGGACTGGGATAATATTCACCGAATAACATGGCTGTTTTAACCGACGCCACTGTCCCTCGAATAATGTCATGGGCAGCTTCGTAACTAGCAATGGAGGGCGAGAACAGTCCATACACGATGAGACCTGCAAGCACGGCCCCGGCAAATTGGCCCAGAAGATAGACGGGTAACTTGTTAATTGACATCCGTCCACCCACCACCATCGCCACACTGACAGCAGGGTTTAGATGCGCACAGGATAAATGCCTAGTTAGATAAATAGACAGCATCACACCGATTCCCCAGCTTAGGGCAATTTGAATTAATCCTTGATGCGCATCGAATAACACCGATACAGCCACAGTACCGCATCCAAACACGACCAGGACAAAAGTACCAAGCGTCTCACCCATCAATTCTCTCGAATATTTCATTTGTTACATCTCATAAGCACTCACAGGGAGTTATTACCTGGTTGTTACAGATTTGAAAGGCCTTGTGACAATATTGGTCTTCCGCAATTTTCTCATTGAAGGTTGGCGCCAACGGCAGAGTAGTAGATTGCTGCAGATCAGACAGCTGCACAAGGCAACGTCAACAACCAGGATAAGACAATGGATGCGATTACCCCGGTATTGGCCTTTCCGCTGACCAAGCCGATGCCGAATATTGAACCTACCGAAACATGGGTAGTGGAAACCGGCATGCCAAATTTGCTAGCGAAAATCACCACTAGCTGCCCGTCGCCATCGTACCTGGAATGGCAAGGTTTCCATGCCAAAGCAGTCACGAGATGCCAAACTCAAGACCTACCAGCATCAAGTTACGACTATGTTTTGGTCACCCAAAGCATACTTAGCCTCACTCACTTGGGCTTTCTGTAGCTACGGCAAGCAGGATTACAGGAATCTACCGAAGAACATACACCTTTAGAATTGACGGCTGCCCTCCAATTACTTTCCACCGGTTCCCATCTCTCCTTTAGCTTTTGCAGCGCGTAATACTGGATAGTGTTGGGTAAATACTTGATCAGTTGCCGCCGAGGTATGACAGGTCGAACAATTTTCGTTGGCTTGAACCGTTGCCGTTTTCAGGAGATCCGAGCTATTTTCAATAGTAAAGCGGAAAAAACCCCAATGTCCCGGTGCATCAGGAAAATTCGCCTTGCTCTTAACCATTGCTTCAAGCCCTAAGTATTCACCCTGAAAATAGCCATTACCGCTGAAAGTCTGTTTGCTGCCAACGCTCACCAACTCTTTGGCTACAATAGCGCCGTCACGAAATTCTCCAGTCTCTTTCCAGTGCTGCCAACTGACTGGATCGATATAGACATTATGAAATTCGGGAAACGCGGCCTTACCGTTATTCATATCGTTTGGGGTTAACGGGGCGCCGACATAAACCCACTCTCGATAACCGGTTGGCCTTACCAGTTCACCGGCTTTATTGAAATTAGCATAGGTATCTTCTCGCGGAGCGGCATTGACGGTTAGAACCGGTAAGGCCAAGAGATTTATCAACATGGCAATCTGGATACTACGCAATAACTTGTTTGGATAGATTTTGTTTTTATTCATTATGGTTCTCTTTAAAGGTAGTAGTTGTTAAGTTGGTGACCCGCCTTATCGGCTGGTTAAATAGTGTTTTACTTAGTTGCATACAGCATTTCTTTCCCCTTGCGGCTATTGATAAACCGGTACACCAGGCGCATGCCCAGCAACAATGCAAGTAAGGAGGCAAAAATAATGGGGTTGGTCAGATCCTTCTTCACCAGCCACCAAAAATGCACCACGCCCGCGATGTTGCACGGATAAATCAGACTATGCAGGGTTCTCCAGTGCTTGCCGCCCAAGCGGCGAATCAAAGCATCATTTGATGTCACTACCAGAGGAATGAGCAACACAAAGGCGCTAAATCCGATGGTGATATAAGGACGTTTGACGATGTCCTTGACGATGTTGTCCCAATCGAAAAACTGGTCCAAGACCAAATAAGTCGAAAAATGCAGAACAGCGTAAAAGAACGCAAACAAGCCCAGCATGCGCCGCAAGCGAATTGGCAATAACACCTCGTCCGGGTTAGCGGTAGCGTTATTAACATTAATATTGTTGTTCATAATTTAACTTGGTTGATTTGATCAGCTAGGACATCAGGCTGATAATTGAAGTCGGTGAATTCTTGAAACAGATTCAACTCTTGCTCGATGGGTAGTTTCAAACCACCCAAGGTTTGCGATTGATCCGCAGCCAGCCTAACCACTGCATGGGCTATGGCTGCAGGATTGTTAAACGCGTCTATTTCCGCAGTCGCAAGCAAGTTGCCGTTCGTAATAAGGCTGTTAACGTGGATATTGTCTTTGTACAGCGTCTGTGCCAACGAGTTCTTCATCAAATTCATGCCACTTTTATAGACTGCGTAATGGAAATAATCACTTTGATCAATACACCGCTGTTCAACGGATACACAGATTATTTTGCCTGCCACGGTGGAAGGTTCACGCGTCAAACTTCGCCTTAAAAATTCACGTGCGGCTTCGCGTACGCACAGAAAATGCCCGGTCAAGTTGTTGCAAATGGTTTGCTGCCATTGTTCCAGACTCATTTCAAGTAATGGACCTTGCTGTTCTGAACCGGCGTTGGTCACCAAAATATCGATACTCCCCCAATAGCCGATAAGCACATCAAACATGCTTCTAACTTGGGTTTCTTGGGTAACATCGGCCTGAAAGATCATCGCTTGCCCCTGTTTGGCGCGAATGCGCTGCGCCACTTGGTCAGCTTGATCACGTTGATCCAGGTAATTCAGCATCACTTTGGCACCGGCTGCAGCCAAGGCTTCGGCTATCACTGCGCCGACAGTGGAATCTGAGCGAATCACCAATGCGCTTTGCCCTTGTAGCGGTTGTGCTGGGTTTAAATCAGTCATTTCATGCCCCTGATTGCTTGCCTTAACGACGATTGCAGTGCTCACTGCTAAAAAAGCGCAGTTTGATCCAGCCATCCACCGACCATGGGCCTGGCCCATGTAAGCAACTGACTAACAACATCAAGCCCCAAACCACATGTTGCTCGATACCGGCTTTGCCTAAATCCGGGTAAGACATCACTGCCACCAGATTGAATAGAAACATTAGGATGGCGGCGCCGCGGCCGAATAAGCCAGATGCCAGTAACACCGGGCCGACGATTTCAACGGTCGTGCCTAGTTGTGCGGCAAGTTCCGTGGGTAATAAGGGGACGGCGTATTCGTTTTCAAACAGGTACAACGTGCTGTCCCAGCTTTGTAATTTAAGTAAACCGGATACCCAGAAGGCATAAGCCACCCAGCAGCGCAGCAGCAAGTCTGCCAGTGGTGATAACGTATCCAATAGGGACCCGAACTTAAAAAATCGTCCGGCTGATTGATAGAACGGCGCTAACAGGCTCAAAATAGGATGTGTATTCATGATTCAGTGGCCATCAAGCCATAAAAAAATCGGTTAATAAGCCTTTTAGCAACCACTGTTGCAGCAGGGCCTGGATATTCACATCCGAATGTTGGGTCAAGACGTTTGCTACCGTTTGACTGAGGGTGTTCCCGGCTGCTAATCCGGTTAAAAACAGATACTCAGCTTCAGCCAAGGGATGCATCTCTAGCTGCCATTGCGGGCGAAAGATCATTAACCGACAGGCACCGGTAGATAAATCAATCGATTCCTGTCCTTGATAATCCGGCTGGTTAGTTAGCCAAATTTGTTCTATTGGATAGTTAGATTCGATGAATCGCGCGCTGGGATGTAACGTAAAAGCCAATTCACCATAGGCAAGCGGATCAATCTGCGCTAGTGCCGAGAGGGCCAAAGGCTGAGCTTCAGCAGCGTGATAGGCCTCATGCCAATACCATTCCAGGTTTGCGGTGTCAGCTAAATAAGGCAAGCCCTGCGCCGCATCAAAGCCGGCAATCAGCTCGGCGAAGTGTCCACCATAGGTCATTAAACTGGCCGCATGCGGTGGAAAGCGTTGGATATAGGCCGCTGCTAACTGATTAAAGAAACCGTCACCCACCAGGCGGTTCACCACCGGATACGTGTCGCGCAACACCTCGGTTAAACCCAGTTGTGTGTTATTTCGGTAGATCGATAAGCGTTGTTCGGCACTGAGACCATTGGGCTTAATGCCGAAGGGCAATTGCGTGGCTTCCTGAAAAACAAAGCGGGAAAAGTCCCGTTGCGTATCATGCAGCCTGTTCATAAGCCTGCTCCAGATAGTTATCCGCTGTTTCGGCTTCGGCGATTAAGGTCTGCCAAGTCGGTAAAGCGGTGTCCCATTCAATCAAAGTGGGTCGGCTGCCCAATAGCTGTATGGCTTCTTGATAGAGTTGCCAGACCGCTGCGCAGACGGGGCCATCATGGGTGTCGATCAGAATTTGTTGATCACCGACCCGATTGACGCTGTGACCGGCCAAATGAAATTCGCCGATCTTTTCCGCCTGAATAGCCTGTAAATAATCCAGGGCATTCCAGCCATGGTTAGAGCAGGATACATAAACGTTGTTCACATCCAGCAAAATCCCGCAACCCGACTGGCGCGCCAACTCATTGATAAATTCTGCTTCCGATAAAGTCGAAAACTGGTATTCAAGATAACTGGAAGGGTTTTCAATCAAAATTTCTCGGCCTAAATAATCCTGTACCCAGGCAACCCGCGCCACTAAAAAAGCCAGCGTTTCTTCGGTATAAGGTATGGGTACCAGATCGTTCAGATACTTGCCGCCAAAGGCGCTCCAACTTAAATGCTCGGATACCAGTCCCGGCTCGATACGCTGGATTAAATCCTTCAGCTGTTTCAAGTGTTGACGGTCCAGTTCGTCAACCGAGCCCAACGACATGCCCACCCCGTGCAAACTGATCGGATAATCAGCCCTGAGGGTTTCCAGGTCGCGCAAAGGCACGCCACCTGAGCCGAAATAGTTTTCGCTATGTACTTCCAGCCAGCCAACCTGAACCGGACTGATGAGCGCATCGCAGTGATGCTGCGAGCGAAGCCCGATGCCGGCGCGAGCCGGAATTTTTGAGCGTGCTGCGAATTTTTGAGGCATCTGGGTGTGGGACATGTCGTACTCTTCAATTATTTGCCAGCCGGTGCTTCCAGACTACCGCCGACTATGCGGTCACAAGTGCCGGCAGGCAAGGCAATAAACGCATCTTTTTGGTTGTCAGCCGTGGAGTGACCGGCACAGGCATTTGAAAGCGTTTTGCAGTCGTTTTTGCCGGTTTTAGCAACGCCGTAACATTTCTCGACGGCTGCTTTTTCAGCGGCAAAGGCTTCAGACTGCAAGCCCAGGGCGCCTAAGGCGATCAGTGAAGCCATAGTGGTTGATACAACAGTGTTTACGTTTTTCATGATAATTTTCCAAATAAGTAAAGTGGTTATTGAGTGTCTAGCCTTGTATCGGTTGACAATTAACTAATTGCAATCGCCATGCCAGATTAAAAACATTCTATTAAAATTAATTAATACAATAAGTTACGTAAAGTCTATTCAAAATAAGCGCGGGTGACTAACTTTGGTAGCCACCACTATTCGTGGAAGCCACCAAAGGTTGTGGCTTGGTGTTGTGGCTTACCTTGCGTAGAATGTGGGTAAGCTAATAAACCTATCCCTAATAAGATGCAAATGGTCGACGACTCGGAACTAGCCATACTTCGTGCCTTGGTAGAAGGTACTGCACAAGACATCGGTGAAGATTTTCTACGCTCGCTGGTACGTAATCTCTGCAAGGCAACCAATGTTCCTAATGGCTTTATTGCCGAATTCACTGGCGATAAAAACTGGGTGCGCTCACTGGCCTTCTGGATGAAGGGCGATTTTATCGAGAATCAGGAATGGGAGTTGGACGGCACGCCCTGTGAAGAGGTGTTACGAGGCAAGCTCTGCCATTACCCTTCCGGACTATGGAAAATATTTCCTAAGGAAGCAGGGTTTGAAAGTTATCTTGGCGTGCCTTTACAAGACACTGATGGTCAAATCCTCGGCCATTTAGCGATATTCGATTCTCGCACCATGCCGGAAGAGCCTCGATTGCTCTATACCTTTAAACTTTTCGCGGCGCGAGCGGCTGCGGAACTCAATCGTATTCGCATTGAAGATCAACTCAGACAGAGCGAGCAGCGCTTTAAGGATTTATTCGATGAAGCTCCGATTGCTTATGTGCATGAAGATACAAATACCCGCTTTCTTGATGTCAACAAGGCTGCTATGCGCATCCTCGGCATCACTCCGGAACAAGTGCCGGGGTTGCTGGGGAGTTCATTCATTCCCGATACGATCGAAGCCCAGCGTCGATTAAAGGAAGCATTCCAAACTATCGAAAATGGCACGAATAGCGATGGCGTCGTTCTTGAATTGCGCCGTAAGGATAACAGCCAGCCGATTTGGATAAAGTGGTGGTCAAAGCTCGATCCCAATCGACAATTCCTGCGCACCATGTTTATCGATATTACCGAACAAGTGCTGATGGAACAGGAACAAGCCAGACTTCAGGCGCAAAACCTATATTTTCAGGAAGAAATTAAAGCCACGCATAATTTCGATGACATCGTGGGTCGCAGCCCGGCACTGAAATCATTGCTAAACCAGGTGCAGCGAGTTGCGCTCACCGATGCTTCGGTGTTGATACAAGGCGAATCCGGAACTGGCAAGGAATTGATTGCTCGCGCCATTCACGCTGCCAGCAACCGTAAAAATCAACCCTTAATCAAAGTCAATTGCGCAGCTTTGCCTGCCAGCTTGATTGAAAGCGAATTGTTCGGTCACGAAAAAGGCGCGTTTACTGGCGCCATCAGCAAACGCATCGGTCGCTTTGAATTGGCCGAGGGTGGCACACTGTTCCTCGATGAAGTGGGCGAAATTCCGCTGGATGTGCAGGTCAAGTTGTTGCGGGTGATTCAGGAGCGGGAATTCGAGCGGGTTGGCGGGCAGATACCCATCAAAATGGACGTGAGGGTGATTACCGCGACCAACCGGAATCTGTTACAAGAAGTGGCGGAAAAGAATTTTCGCGAAGACCTATTTTACCGTCTGAATGTGTTTCCGCTGACCACGCCGCCGCTACGCGAGCGGCTGGAAGATATTCCGCTGCTGGTGAATTTTTTAATCGCTAAATTCGCACCGAAAATCGGCAAAAAAATCGAAGGCATCAGTGCCAGTGCCATGCGGCGTTTGCAGACTTATCGATGGCCGGGCAATATCCGTGAATTGGAAAACATCATCGAACGCGCCGTCATTCTTGCCGACGCGCCTATTTTGGAGATTGAACCTGACCAACTGCCTACTATTGCCGATAACAGGGTAAAGCTCACGCAGATCAGCGATGCCAGCCTGGATACCGTCGCCAAAGAGCATATCCTGAGCGTTCTCGAACAAACCCGCTGGGTCATTGAAGGCCCTAATGGCGCCGCGCAACTGCTCAACCTAAAACCCAGCACCCTACGCTATCGCATGCAGAAATTGGGTATCGATAAAACCAGTCAATAGCTATCGTACTTTCTGTTAATCCCTTGAGTTTTGGACTTGAGTTCATGTTAAGCCTTCTCCATTGGGCTTTGGGGTTACCAGCTTATAGTCCTTCGAAGTAGGTGTTGGTCAAATCATACAAGACGATACGCCGGTTTAAATCGAATAAGCTTTGCTCCTAATCCGCCAGGAAGCCTTCCAGTGCGGACTGGTGCTGCCAAAGTCATGCCCCAGACATTCAACCAGCGCGGTGCAGAACCGCCGCCACTGATGCGTTAGTAACATTGGTTGCATTACAGAGATTACGTACCAGCGAGCGTAGAAAATCTTCACCGGTATCGTGTGCGGTTCCTTCTACCAAGGCACGAATTATGGCTAGTTCCGAGTCGTCGACCGTTTGCATCTGATTAGGGATAGGTTTATTAGCTTACCCACATTCTACGCAAGGTAAGCCACAACGCCAAACCACAACTTTTGGCGGCTTCCACGAATAGTGGTGGCCACCAAAAGTTGGTCATTCGAACTTACTTTGAGCGGTCTTTACCTAACTTATTGTATTTATTGATTTTAACAACACGTTTTTAGTTTGGCATGGCGATTGCATTTAGCTAATTGTCAACCGATACAAGGCTAGACACTCAATAACCACTTTATTTATTAGGTAAACCATCATGAAAAACGTAAACACTGTTGTATCGACCACTATGGCTTCACTGATCGCATTAGGCGCTCTAGGCTTGCAATCTGAAGCCTTTGCCGCAGAAAAAGCAGCCGTCGAGAAATGTTACGGCGTCGCTAAAACCGGCAAAAACGACTGCAAAACCCTTTCAAATGCCTGTGCCGGTCACTCCACGGCTGACAACCAAAAAGATGCGTTTATTGCCTTGCCTGCCGGTACTTGCGAACGCATTGTCGGCGGCAGTCTGGAAGCGCCTGCGGATATGAAATAGCACTGTCGCCTGCCGTTCCCTTAACTCAGATTTAGTAATTTCTTATGAAAAATACATTCAAACGTACGGTAATTTCGCTTTGCCTGGCTTCATGCTTGCCTACCCTGGTTTTTGCAGATTATCGCCACGAATCTGAAGAAACGCTGTACACGCTTTCCAACGCTGCCGTTCAGAATGAAGTGCTGGCATTTCAGCGCGCTGACGACGGTCATATGGAAGCCGCCGGCAGTTATGCCACTGGTGGCGTGGGAACGGGTAGAGGCTTGGGTAATCAAGGTGCCTTGGCACTAAGCGAGAACAAACGCTTTCTGTTGGCGGTCAATGCCGGTAGCAACGATGTTTCTGTGTTTCGGATCGAGCGGGACGGGCTCAAGCTCGTCGATCGCAAGGCGGAACAAGGCTTGACGCCGATTAGCGTGACCGTCAGCCATAACCGGGCTTACGTCGTAAACGCGGGCGACGATTCGATCTTCGGTTTTGAGTTCAATCCGGCCAACGGCAAACTGAAACCGCTAGCAAAATCGTACCGCAAACTAAGCGCTCAAGGCTCCGGCCCGGCGCAAATCAGCTTCGATCGGGATGCGGATGCATTGGTGGTGACCGAAAAGGCGACCAATAAAATCACCAGCTTCTCTTTGACTGAACAGGGTTTGCCGCACAACCGCCATGTTGTCGATTCTTCTGGAACCACACCTTTTGGTTTCTCATTTGGTCGGCACGGGCAGTTCTTTGTGGCCGAAGCCCAAGGCGGCGCGGTGAATGGCGCTACCGTTTCATCATATCAACTGCTGGAAGACGGATCGGTTCAGCTGATCGACGGTGCGATTGCAGTCGGCCAAACAGCTGCCTGCTGGCTAGTAACAACGCCGAATGGCCGCATGGCGTTTACTGCCGATACGCCGGCCAGCGCCATCTCATCCTTTGCTATCGATCGCACCGGACATCCGTCGTTGCTGGAATCCAAAGCAGCTGAAGAAATTCGACCGACCGATCTGGCAATGGCTTCCGATGGTTCGGTGCTGTACACCTTGAGCGGTGGTGACCACAGTATTGGCGTTTACAGCATCAACAGGACCGGCAGGCTCAAAAAACTGGAAAGCCTTGATACGTTACCGACGGGCGTGACTGGACTGGTCGTTCGTTAATAAACTATTTTCGTTTAGATTATGTTTTTTAAAAATTCATTGCGATAGAACTATGAAAATACTCAAAATATTAATTAAAGATGGACTGCTAAATATTCCATGGTGGATTTGGCTATCTCAAGGTTGTTCTGTGGTCGTTATCGGCCTGTTATTCACAGCTGGAAGCCTTTTAAATACTGAGGTAGCCATATTATCTACAACAGGTTTTTCCTGGCTGGCGATATTAGGAATCTTGATCATAATACTGGGCATTCTTGATTGTATTGACGCGATTTTTTCAAAAGAAATTTGCGATTATATGCAACGGATGAATGCGGGTGTTTTAGATATTGTTTTTGGTTCGTTATTACTTTTTGGCATTTCGGATACGTTAGAACGATTGAGTTTAATGATTGCATTGTATCTTTTTACCCGAAGTATTCTACGGACTGTTTTCGCCATAAAATTAAAGGTTTCCCATCTCGCTTTAAATTTCTTAGCGAGTGTTATTTCTTTGATCCTTGGCGTGATGATTTGGCAGGAGTGGCCAGCTCATGAAGGTTGGTTTTTTTCATTTAGTCTAAGCATTGATCTTGTTTTTCGAGGATTATTAATGATTTTTGTAGGACTTTTTATAAAAAACAAAAATAACATTGCCTTTGAGTCTTAATTAAATAACCCACTTGTTCCAATTCACATTTCATATTGGCCCATTCGGTACGAAGCTGCAATTTGGCGACATATAAACAAAAGCTACTTTCGCTGAAAATCTTGGAAACGGAGCGCTAGCGAAGTGAAGATTTTTAGCCCCCGATAGCCGTAGCGCCGGGCGGGTTTTCGGAGCGAAGCGGAGAAAACCTGCAAGGCATCGCGACACGGCGTCAAGTCATGCGAGAGCCGATGTTTCGATCCCCTTGTTGGGTCGAAACGAGGTGACGCGGACGAATCGGGGCCGCCGAAGGCAATAGTGGTCGCGTAATTTTTGCCGATTTTTTCCAGCAGGATGCCCGAAAAAATCTTTCAGCAAAAATAGCGACTCTCCGGAGATGGCTGCACTCTCTACCTCCCCAAACTCATCGGAACAATCCCTGTTTGCGGCACTTCATCCAACGGAGCTGTCAATCACTTGAGCACATAAATTTTGTGTTGCTGAGTGCCATTTTTAGAGAAATGGATGGCAACTATACCATCCAAACTTGTCATTGAGTTTTCCAAATTGCCATTGTTGCAGATGTCCGATTTGGGCCGAGGCTGATTGTCGCAGTAGAGATACCCATTACTGGATACCCGCCTCTGATTCCCACAGAACGTAGCGTGCGAATTTCCCGCACTACGGATTCACAGCTCACCAATCGCTTGCAGCCTTGGATATGGCACTACAATCTTCGGTCGCTGCAACGGAAACAGTGTTTTGATTTTCTGGAATACTTTCCATGTCACTTGGCTTTCTCTATTTCGACTGCACAGCATCTTCCGCCAATATCTTTCCACATGCCGATACACCTTTGCCAGAGAGCGGTAGTTTCCCGCTATGCCATAGTAGGCATAATGACCGCGCAAGACTTGGTTCAGGTTAATAAACTTTTCTCTTACCGGCAAATGTCGCATTTTCTGCATCAGGTCGCTAAGTTTAGCAATACTCCTCTGTAATCGAGATTTCTCCGTGAGAAAACCAACTTTAAAGTTGCCCTTTCGATTACGCGGACTGTACAAGGTAAACCCTAGAAAATATAGCGTTTCCGGATGCTTCCGACTACATTTAGCACCATTCCATTCGGCAAACCGACCAAACTCAACCAGTTTGGTCTTGGTAGGCTCTAACAGGCTGTTGAAAATTGCCTATATGCCTTCGGATTCGCTGCCCTTTTTCGATGTTTTGGCAGCCCTGGAAGCCTGATCAGGTCTCAAAAACCGGTTTTAGCCGGTTATATTCGCCCCGAAGGGGGTTAAATTCCACCTTTTGGCGGATTTCGGGCACACCACCGCCTAGGCGGTACTGTAACGCCAGCCGAAAATGGCGCCCATGCGCGTCAGGTTATAAGCGGCAAAGGTAAAAATCGTTTGCGCGGCGACCTTCTTCAATCCACGAAAATGGGTTTGCCGTAGCGGGCCGACGGTCTTGGCCCAACCGAAGACTTCTTCGATCCGTTTGCGAATTTTGAGACTTTTGCGGTAACCGTCGTGTCGGGTTGTGCGGCCGTCAATGGCGGAGCCTTTTTCCTTGCTGGCGACATGCGGTGTAACCTTGCGCTGGCGTAACTTGGCGACAAAATCCTGCGTATCGTAATTCTTGTCTGCGCCCAAGGTCGCGCCCGGTTTGTGGATCGTGCGCTTGACCATGGTCTGGGCCGCCTCACGTTCCGCGGTGCCAGTGGCCTGAGTGACTTCGACGTCGACGACCAAGCCGTTACGGTTCTCCATCAAGGCATGACCGAGGAAAGCCAACTGCGATTTGTCGCCCTCACTCTTTTTATACAACCGAGCATCGGGATCGGTGGTCGAGGCATGAGTGTCGTTACTGCGCTTCTCGCCCTTGAAGTTGACGCTGGGATTGCGGCCGCCATCTTCCGGCAGCGGGGTCGAGCCGTCTTTCTTGACGAAACTTTTGTGTGAAGCCCAGGCCTGAATCAACGTGCCGTCCACCGAGAAATGCTCATCGGAGAGTAACCTTTTCCATTCCGCCAAGGCCAGTACCCTTTCGAAAAACAAGCGGCTGATGCGCTCATTCAGCAAACGGTCACGGTTGGCGCTGAAGGTGGAGTGATCCCATACGGCGTCATCCATCGTCAAGCCGATAAACCAGCGGTACAGCAGGTTAAAGTCAATGTGCTCCACCAATTGCCGTTCCGAGCGGATGGAAAACAGTACTTGCAGGAGACTGGCACGGAGCAAGCGTTCCGGCGGAATGGAATCTCGACCGCGACGGGCGTAGAGCGCGTCGAACTCGTCGTTGAGCGTGGCGAGTAACAGGTCAACCACTTTGCGCAGCTTGCGTAGCGGATGCTTCTTTGGAATTCGCGCTTCCAGGGTTCGGTAACTAAACAGTTCTTCTTGGGTGATGTCGACGCCGCGCATAGGGTCAATGCAATATACTGGATATAGAGTTATTTTATCATGTAGAACAATACGTTATGAATTACTCTCGCATTTGACTCAACGAATCAATGCGGCTTGTGGGGGAGATAAAATCAACAGCCTGCTAAGGTGTACTAGCTCAGACTTGATCTGACAGTTACCGGTTTTGCAGGGTGTCTGTCAGATTAGATTTGGTTCAGATTTTTCTGCGTCCAAATCTGTTTTCCATCCAGCAACGTGTCCATTGGCGTTCTGCCGTTGCACATTTTGCCCTGATGAGTTCGGTCATTGTTGTAATAAACCAGCCATTCGTCCAGGTCTTTTTGGAGTTCATCGAGGTCGCTATAGAGCTTTTTACGGAACGTGACCTGATAAAACTCCTGCAAGATGGTCTTATGGAAGCGTTCGCAAATCCCATTGGTTTGCGGCGACATGGCCTTGGTTTTGGTATGGTCGATGTCGTTGATCGCCAGGTATAGCTGATAATCATGCTGCTCGACCTTGCCACAGTATTCAGTGCCGCGATCCGTCAGAATGCGTAGCACGGGTAATGCGTTGGCTTCATAGAACGGCAATACTTTGTCATTCAGGATATCCGCTGCGGTAATGGGCGTTTTGGTTGTATACAACTTGCAGTGCGCGACTTTGCTATAGGTGTCCACGTAAGTCTGCTGGTATATCCGCCCAACCCCTTTGAGGTTGCCGACGTAAAAGGTATCCTGCGAACCCAGGTAACCGGGATGGGCGGTTTCGATTTCACCGCAGGCTTGATCATCCTGCTGCTTTTTCTCCAACGCCGCAATCTGCGCATCGCTCAGCATTAACCCTTCGGCGGCTACCTTGGCTTCCAGTGCTTTGAGCCGCTTTTTAAAGTTCTCCAGGTCATGCCGTAACCAGATGGAGCGAACGCCGCTGCCGGATATGAATACCCCTTGTTTACGCAGCTCATTACTGGTTCGGTGCTGTCCATGGGCCGGCCACTCAACCGCATAGGCTTTCACAGCCAGTTCAATGCTTTCATCCACGCGATTCTTCAGATTCGGAGATCGGCGGTTTTTGTCGATTAAGGCATCAATACCACCTTCCGCCACCAGTTCTTGATAACGATAAAATGTATCGCGCGAGACACCCATCACCTTGCAGGCTCTGGAGACGTTATTCAGCTCTTGGGCTAAATTTAACAGCCCCGCTTTGTGTTTAATGATCGGATTGTTAGTATGGATCATGAGAGTTACCTTTTGTGTTTTGTGTAAGGATTCGACACCCCTATCAAAACTGGTAACTCTCATCTTTTCAAGCTGATGTGTCAGATCAAGTCGAGACTAATACAGCTAAGGCCAACTCAAATTTTGCCAAACGGCTGCTGAGCGCATCCTGCACTCGTATGGCATCTGATCGATATTGAAAGCATATGACAAAATCGTCTATATACCTCACCAAGTAGGCTTCGCCTTCAAGACGTGGTTTGACTACTTTTGTAAACCATAGATCTAACACATAATGCAGGTAGAGATTACTCAGCTAAACGCTAATCGATCCCCCCTGCGGCGTCCCTTCGATATTGGCATGTACTTCGCCATCTTCCAGTATTCCCGCTTTCAACCAGCGTTTAATCAGGCTGATAATGCGCGGGTCTCCGACTCGTAGCTCGACAAAACGGAGTAGCCATCCATGATCTAAACTCCCAAAGAAGTTCTTTATATCCGCCTCCAGTACCCAACTGACCTTACGGCCCGCAATGATTGCCACCGACGCCAGCATCATCAAAGCCGATGCACAAAGGCAACGCCGAGTAGAAAATGGTGACGACATTGACTGGGGCGATCCCGCTCAAGCAGAACGTCCGGTCCGTGAATCCTCGACGTAGAAGCCTCAGCGGTCAATAAAGCCGCCGAAGTGGAGGCGACTCGGACCATGATTGATCGGGTAGAAGAGACATTTGGTCTGAAGCCCGAACGTTTGGTGGGCGATACCAATTATGGTTCAGCTGCCATGCTCGGATGGTTAGTCGATGAAAAAGATATAGCACCACATGTACCCGTATTCGATAAGTCAGAATGCACCGATGGCGCCTTTGGTCGCTCTGACTTTACCTATGATGCGGAGAATAATCGGTATATCTGTCCAGCGGGTAAGTGTCTGAAACCCGCTTGGCGCAGCAAACAGAAAAACCCTTATCGCTATCGCGCCAGCCAATTTGATTGCCAAGCCTGTCCGCTCAAAGCGCAATGTTGTCCTAACATGGCTAATCGTCAAATCGATCGAAGCCCCCATGAATCAGCCCGTGATGTCGCTCGAGCCATTACCAAAACCGATGCTTAAGCAGTCACGCAAGGAGCGCAAGAAGGTGGAAATGCTGTTTGCCCATCTCAAGCGCATATTGAAGATGGACAAACTACGTTTACGAGGCTTCAGTAATGCCAAAGATGAGTTCTTACTGGCAGCGAATGCCCAAAATCTAAGGCGAATGGCAAAGAGGTTGGCCATCAACGAGCCAGTACCCCAATTGATACCCGCATAACGGCAATATAAGCCGTATTTGCGTACCGGAAAGCAAAAAACTCACCTACAAGCTTCTGCAAAACCACGGCAATCAATCAAAACGCCCTTCCGACTAACTCTCAAAGTACCGCCTTTTCAACACAATCGGTCGTTGTTGCACTTTCATAAAACTTAACGATCAACCAGTAACCGCCCACAACGCGTGATTCTATCGAAACTAAACACATGCTCTCGAGGACTTTCATAGCATCGACCTACCAACCTTCGCCGATAATCTGGTTCGCCATTTTCAAGATAAACGGTGGCGCCACAAATTGGGCATGTCGCTGAATACCGAACTAACCGCACCACTCGTAAATCGCCATCCCTGAGTAATTCGAACTGTGCAGATTGTTCATAAAAATTTGTGAATAATTCATGGGCTACGATTATCCGATCGTCCAACAATAATATCCAAGGCTTGATGATAGTGACCCAGGCACCATAAGGAATCACAAAAATACTTACCAACAAGGTCAGATCGCGCGTCGTAACGGGCCTTGGTTCGGATAAGGAAAGCCATCCAGCATAGGCAATTAATACTGCAAGTCCGCCTATTGTCGCCAGCCAGCCCAGTAGGCACCAAACATGCCATTGGCGCAATTTGATTTGTCCATCTCTAAATAACCAACTCGCGATCCAACTAGGTTTAACTTCACCCAATTCAGTCATTTGATAGTTGGCTTTCAGATCAGCTGCATTGCCTATGGCTATCTGGGGCTCATCAATGGCTTGTTCATCCTCGATGATCTCTGGTACCCGCTCGGCTTTGATATAAAACGTGGTGAGTTTTCCCGGACCGCCGTTTGTACTTTTTCGTTCCGGTTTCGGGTAATGCGTTAGCCCGCGTTTACGAGCAAACTCTATGATTTGCCCTTCGCGAGTTTCGCAATATTTTTTCAAGAACCCCGGCCAATCGATCCACTTTTTCGGATCTGCACTTCCTATCGAGTCTCCAACGGCAGCGACGATTTCTTCGGCTGTGAACCGTCGCTTCGACTCATCGAAATCCGCTTTCTTTAACGATTCATGAGCTAACGCGCGCAATATGCGGTGACCTTTTTCATCGCTTGTTTCGCTGTCCAGCCAATCGATCAGGCATTGGATTATCTCACGCATAAACCACCCCAAACCAGGTAACCGGTAGTTGCAGTCTGGTTTGCTCTTTGTCGATTCATAACAATGTCCTCCATAACAATTCAGGGTTTGGGCAATACCGAAATGATTTTTAACTATTTGAATTTAATTGGCGTGCCAAAAAAAGCACATTCCACAACGGCAAGCAACGCTGGAAGCCGGAGCGAGAGCAGAGAAGTATCGAAATCATGCAATGGATTCATGTCCATGTTTCGCGTTTCAGCATTCCTCCGGCGGTCAAAGTCCAAGAAAAGAACGTTACGACCATTAATCAATAGCAGCTCCAATGCAGAACTATCAAGGCTTCCAGAGGTTTGTGACCCAAAACAGGTCACCTTGCGAACGGGACTTTTCTGCTTTGACCTCCTAGCATACCGACAACAGCCATTAATCAACTATGAGGCGTCCATGTCAACACTGGATGAAGATCTTAGCCGTTTGAATTTCGAATATCTCATGCTAGCCAGGGAATGTGCTCGCAGCAACCCAGCAGAAACAGCATGGCGATTTGGCTTGGACAAAAACCATATAGAAAAACTCGCAGACATGACGCTGGAGCAACTTCGGGATCAAGCTGAAAGTAGCAGAGCGGTTATTCGGCTGTTGCCGATATTTGTTCCAAATGGCGTTTCCATGGGCGCCTACGTGGATTTACTTCAACCCTTGGTTTCGGAACGGACCGATGAAAACAGTGCCATTTAAAAAAGCCTCAAATTTCGCCAACCACTGGGTTTTAGCTGAGCAATTGATCCAGCTTGGCGCTCGCCCTCCTATCGTCAGTCAACTTTGTCGGTTGTCACGGCAACAAAGTATCGACTTGTATAAATCAGTAAACGGATGCCCACCCAAACAAGGCATGCTACCTCATGATCACCAATGGGTCATTCAGTCCACCGGCCGCAATATTCACGCGTCGATATTTTTAGGTATTCTCGATGATATTCGGCGGCGATTATCTATTCAGCATGCTTCAGCTGAGGTATTAGTTGATGCCTTTAGCCTTTATAAAAACATCGCATCACACATATTCATCGAACCTAAAGCAATAACACCTGTAGCAAGACAGTTCACGTTAGACATCAATAGGGCGTGGTCTTTAATCAGCATGCTCTTGGCCGGTGATTTGATCTTCACTGTTTGCGCATGTTGCAGAGTACGCTTTCTAAGCGTGATTCACCCGAATGCAACTTTTAGCCAATGCCCAATCTGCGATGTTTGGACCGATCGTTCGGGACGACGACGCTGGGCCTCTGCAAAATCCAAAAAACCAAATTAATTACATCACTCAGCCTGGAGATCATCCATCCGCTACTAAGGAGAAGTCGCATGCATATTGCTGTCATTACAGCCACTGATTCCCAAATACCGCAGCCCTTACATGGCAAAAACCTAGCTAGGCTCGCACGCGAGTGCTTTGCTAATCAGCAAATATTGACCATTGATTTTAAGGACGTCAGCACAATTACCCAAGGATTTTTTCAGGAATTATTTTTTCCTTTGATTGCTGAGTTTGGCGCCGATTATTTGAAATCGAAACTCATAGTCATTAACTTGAGCGACGCCAATGAAATTCGGATGCAATCTGCATTCAAAAGCTTGGATGGCTATTTCGATAAACTTACAGCGATCAGTCACCAAGGGTGCGACGAAGAGATATACATCATGAATCAAACTTGGCTGATCAAGGCCAGAGAGATCGCCCAAGAAAATCCTGTATTGTCGGAATTAGTGCTGGGAATTACGGATGACACCATGCGAACAGCACTCGGTCATTTGTCCTTGGAAGACATTCAGTTCATCGCTCGCTCCAATTGGCTTTGCTTCACTCCACGGTTTTCCAGTCAGTTCCTGATGAACATCAATAAAGAACAGCCGCCGATATTGGAAGCCATGCTCGGTTTATCCGGAACGATCTGCTGAGGGGCGCGCTATGCTGAAAAAGTATCAACAACAAACACTCGCCATTGAATTGCTCAAACGCCATGCCAGGGTAAAAATTGTGCATCAATTGACCGGTATTCCCATCAAGCCATTAAGACAGACCTATCGACAATTGTATGGACGTTCACCCAGTCCAGGCTCAATCAAGTTTTCAACACGTGGTTTGACTGGAAGTAGACGCAAATACAAAGACGCTACGCTGTTTGCGGTTTGCTATCGAGTGGCAGCGAGTAAGTCGGCCGATGATCAAATCCAAGCAGTGATAACCGCCTTTGATGCCTATAAGCATTCCTACCCATTCGGAAACCTCGATTTTTCAGCGGCATGGGTTATCTCTGAAGACCTCAAAGATAAGAAAGTGCAGGTCTCAACATGCCCGCATTGTCGTGCCTGGGTGCTGTTGAACGCAAGAGAAGACCAGGTTGAACGCTGCGGCGTTTGCAACAACTCTTTGTAATCAGGTTATCCAGTGAACATTGAATCCGAGCAAAATACGACGGCAAAAGAAAAGGAAAAGGAATTTCTGAAAATTAACGACATGGTTGAAAAATTGGGCGTGACTCGGACCCAGTTTTGGCGAATGAGGAAGGCAGGTGAGGTTCCTCCACCGGTAATTCGAAATCCACAAATGTGGCTTGCAAGCCAGATCAAAGAATTTTATGAAAGGAGGGTAAAAAAAGAAGATGTCGGAACACTTTGATGTCTTACAACTGCATTCAAGCCTTATTTGTCGTTTGGTGCCGTATATTTTTGGATCAAGCACGAAATTTTTTTCGGATTTGAGTGAAAAACAAAGTGACCATAAAAGTGACCACGCAATAAAAAAGGGCTTAGACATTTCTATCTAAGCCCTTGATTTATTTGGCTCCCCCGGACGGGCTCGAACCGCCGACCTAGTGATTAACAGTCACCCGCTCTACCGACTGAGCTACAGGGGATTAAACTTTTTCTTCAATGGCGCGCCCGGAGAGATTCGAACTCCCGACCGA